>OLNX01000043.1_pt1 | contig 119038 bp, 102 predicted proteins | sample 1672611 | NCBI WGS metagenome assembly OLNX01 (sample SAMEA3136705, study PRJEB25190) | human gut metagenome | reverse complement strand
TAAGGCAATGAATATAGAAAATAAACCAATATTCATATCTCTCTTTTAAAAATAACAATAAACAAAAAGGAACCATTCTAGACACCAACACTAGAATGGTTTTCTTATTATTCATATGATAAAATAGGCAAGAAAGAAGTGAATTTATGAATAAAGCATTAGCCCATTTACATACAATCAATAAACACAAAGTAAAAGTTACACACTTGTGTTTTCGCTGTCATTTATACAAACAAGGATTACTACATGATTTAAGCAAATACTCTTATATCGAATTGAAAACCGGTTTTCATTATTATCAAGGATTCCGCTCTCCTATTGATGCAGAAAAAGAAGAAAAAGGCTATTCATTAGGTTGGTTACATCATAAAGGAAGAAACAAACATCATTGGGAATATTGGCTTGATTTTGGCGTAAATGGTATATATGCATGTAAAATGCCAACCAATTATGTCATTGAAATGTTTTGTGACAGAGTTGCCGCAAGTATGATCTATCAAAAAGAAAAATACACCGATTCAAGCGCACTTGAATATTATGAAAATGGACGAGGTAAAATTCTGATTCACCCGGAAACAGACGCCCTCATCCATCACTTATTGAAATATTTATCTGAGCATGGTTTAGATCAAACCATTCATTATATTGTTACAGAAATCAAAGAATAATTATTCTACAGTCACACTTTTCGCAAGGTTACGTGGTTTATCTACATCGCAACCTTTTTCTTTTGCGACATAATATGCGAGTTCCTGCAATAAAACAGTTGCTGGAATACAACTAAATAATGGATCCACATCCGGAATACGAATTACATAATCAAAACCTTCTGCATTCTGATTTTTTGAAGTAATTAGAATAACTTTTGCCCCACGAGCCACTGTTTCTAAAATATTTGAAATTGTCTTTTGTGCAACACTAGGCTGTGTAGCTAACGCAATCACTACCGTATCTTTTTCAATCAATGCGATAGGACCATGTTTTAATTCTCCAGCCATATATGCATCGGCATGTACATAAGAAACTTCTTTTAGTTTTAATGCCCCTTCTAAAACACTTAAATAATCCAATTGTCTACCAATAAAGTAAGCATCTTTTTGATTCGTTAGTAGTTTTGCGAATTCTGCCATTTTATCTTCTTGTTGAAGCATTTCTTCTACCACTTCTGGCATTTGTTTCAACTGATTGATCATATTATATTTATTTTCTACATCCCCATTACATAATGCTGCAAGTTTTAAACATAAACATGCCAACAGCACAAGTTGTGTTGTATAAGCCTTCGTACTTGCGACTGCAATTTCTGGCCCAGCACAAGTATATAATACAAAATCAGATAAACGAGCTAGACTAGAGCCTAATACATTTGTCACAGCTAATGTTTGTGCTTTGTTTTCTTTTGAAAGTTTTAATGCCGCCAAAGTATCGGCTGTTTCTCCAGATTGTGAAACAAAGATGCATAAAGTGTTTTCATTAATTCGATAATTTCCATATCTAAACTCACTTGCACTGATGCAGTAAATTGGTAAATCAATCCATGTGCGCAATAAGTATTGAGCATACAAACTCGCATGATATGCAGTTCCGCATGCAACAAAATAGATTTGATTGATTTTTGAAACGTCTAAACCAGATAATTCTGGCATAGCCAAATTATTTTCAATATGAGCTCTTAGCGTTTCTTTAATGACATATGGCTGTTCATGCATCTCTTTTTGCATAAACGTATCATATCCACCTTTTTGAGCTGCACACGCATCATATGAAATATGTGTCCATTTCATAGATACTTTGTCTCCAAAGAAATCATACAATTCAATACTGCCTGGTTTCAAAACAGCCATTTGATCATCTTCTAAAGCGCAAATATCCTTTGTGTAATCTAATACAGCCGGAATATCACTTGCACAAAAAGCAGCCGTATCGGTTTTTCCAACAATCATTGGACTTTCTTTTTTTGCGACAAATACGCAGTCTGGATAATCTGTACAAACCACACATAACGCAAAACTTCCTTGAAGATATTGTACACATTTCTTTAAGGCATACATCATATCTCCTTGATAGTAATAATCCAACATATGAACAATGACTTCACTATCTGTCTGTGATTGAAATTTATATCCCTGTTCCAATAAGCATTCTTTGATGGATGCATAGTTTTCGATGATTCCATTATGTACAATTGAAATTGTCTCACTCTCATTTGTATGTGGATGTGAATTCATATTACTTGGAACACCATGTGTTGCCCAACGTGTATGTCCAATTCCTGTATGTTCAGGATGTTCTTTTTCGGACAATATTTCCTCTAAATTTGTTAAGCGTCCCTTGGCCTTATACGTTTCTAAATGATGACTTGAAACTAATGTCACTCCTGCAGAGTCATATCCACGATACTCCAGTTTTTCTAACCCCTGCAATAAAAATGGTAAAGCATTTTCTTTACCCGCGTAAGCTGTGATTCCACACATTATAAAAAAATCCTCCTATTATATTATTTTCATGGAGGATACTAAATGGCTTTGTTCAATATTCACACATTGGTTTTGTCCATCGTTAAAGGTTGTATCAACCTCCAGACTACCCGCCGAATCTTTCGATAAGTCTGGTCCTCGTCAACTAGTTTCTAGTCCTGGCGCTATTTTTTTACTACAACTCCATGAATAATGAATATTATACAAAAAATAATACATATGTCAAAAAAAGAAGACTTATTCTTCTTCAACTAGATGCAATAATTCTAGTATTCGATTTAAGTCTTCTTTATTTTCATAATGAATAGAAATTGAATTTTTACTGATAGATACAGATGTTTGGAAGAATTCTTGTAGCTTTTCTTTCGCTGCTTTCACATAAATATCTTCCTTTGGTTTTTCTACCGTTTTTTTATTATTTGTATCCTTTACAATTTGTTCTACTTTACGCACAGACAACCCTTGATCAATGGCCTGCTTAGCAATCTTACGCATGCTAGATTCCGTTTTAAGACCCAACAAAGCACGAACATGCCCCATACTTAATTGTTTATTTACAACATATTCCTGTACATCTTCAGGAAGTTTTAACAATCGCAATAAGTTTGTGATATGTTCACGTGATTTTCCCACACGATGAGCCAATTGTTCTTGTGTATATCCTAAACGCTGAATCAATTTTTCATAAGCTTTTGCTTCTTCAATTACGTTTAAATCTTCCCGTTGAATATTTTCTAACAACGCAATTTCCATCATTTCCTGATCATCAAAATCAACAATGATAGCTGGAATATTCTCTAATCCAGCAAGTTTTGAAGCTCTAAGTCTTCTTTCACCTGCAATCAAATCATATCCCTGAATACTTTTTTTAACTAGAATAGGCGTAAATACACCATGCTGCTTAATAGATGAACTTAATTCTTTTAGCGCTTCATCATTAAATACTTTACGAGGCTGATATGGATTTGGACGAATTTCATTTACAGGAATCTTTGATTGTTGCTGACTTTCAACTTCCATATCTCCATTTTGAATATCATCTAATACCTTGGAAACATCTTGCCCAAAAATACTAGACAAGCCTTTTCCTAAACGAGCATTATTTTTGTTATCCATAAATTATGCCTCCTTTGAATTACGTTTTAGTACTTCTTCAGTTAAACCAGCATATGCCTTGGCACCTGTACTTTTTGGATCATATTCAAAAATCGATATACCACGACTTGGTGCTTCAGACAATTTTACATTTCTTGGAATTGAATTTTGATATACAAGCTTTCCAAATGTTTGACGAACATCTTGCGATACATCAACACTCAATCTTGTACGAATATCAAACATCGTTAATAAAATTCCTTCGATTTTCAAATTACGATTACTTGTTCTTTGTACAAGACGAATTGTAATCAACAATTGCGTTACACCTTCCAATGCATAATATTCACATTGTACTGGAATCAAAATACTGTCAGCTGCCGTTAATGCGTTTGTATTTAATAAGCCAAGTGAAGGTGGACAATCAATAATAATATAATCATATTGATCTCGAATGGGTGCAATTGCCTTTTTCAACAATTCTTCCTTGCCATATTCCATTTTATCCATATCCAAATCAGCTCCAGCTAAATTAATGTTAGCCGGTACAATATCAATTCTAGGATTCACCTTAGGCACGATAGCTTGCTGTATTGGAACACCTTCCATTAAAACTGAATAAATCGTTGCTTGTGAATTATTTTGATTCGCACCCAATCCCTGTGTAGCATTTCCCTGTGAATCGAAATCAATCAATAATACTTTTTTACCTACATGTGCAAGTCCACTCGCCAAATTTATAGAAGTTGTCGTTTTTCCAACTCCACCTTTTTGATTAGAAATCGCCATTACTTTTCCCATACTTAACCCTCCAAAGGTTTTTTCTTGATTTGCCCATACGCCCTAGGATATTTACTAGGTGTATGTTTTACCTTTTTAAAATATAAATTAATACGTGTTGCATCCTCTTCAATCATGAATTTTTCTTCATCAACCAATTCAACACCTAATGTATCAATTGCCTTTTTCGCATTTAATAATTCTTCATGTCCATTTTTTCCTTTTAGTGCCACCATTGTACGATTCATTTTCACAAAAGGAACACAAAGTTCTAATAAAATTGATAATTTCGCAACAGCACGTGCGCTGACCACATCAAAACATTCACGCTTTTCTTTCGCTAAATCTTCGGCTCGAACATTTAATATATCTAGATTTTCTAAGTTCAATTGAGTTTTCACTTCATTTAAAAAACGACAACGCTTTTGTAAAGGCTCCACCAATGTCATATGTACATGTGGAAATGCAATTTTCACTGGGATTCCAGGAAAACCTGCTCCTGAACCAATATCACACATTGTTTCAAAATCAATATTTGAAAAAGGCATGATTGAATCGTAGAAATGTTTCTCCCACACTTCTTCTTCCTGCGTAATTGCCGTTAAATTCATCTTCTCATTCCATTCAATAAGAAGTTGCATATATTTTTCAAATTGATTCATTTGTTCTTCATTTAATTGGATGCCAGCTTCTAAACAAGCCTTTTGAAATTCTACTTTAGTCATGAAAACCCTCCACGCTAATCATTATATCATATAATCGTTTCCGTCGTATTCTTACTATACGTAATAATTCGACATTATGCATGTCAGTTTATTAGTTTTGTTCATTTATGTTACAATTTTAAAAAGGAGGTCACTTATGAAAAACTTTAAAAAAATTTTATTCATTCTTATATGTATATTACTTGCCTTTATTGGTGGTATGTTCTTTATGAATAAACAAACAGAACCAGAAATCACATCTACATTAATTCAGAATCGAATTGAACAGGCGAGTAATTTAGTAACCACAAAATATCATTATACGAAAGTAGGAAAATTCGAAAATTCATTAAACCTCAATGGATGGTCTATCCCTTTGACAAACAAATACTTCATTCTAACATTTGAAGGGGAAATTCAATTAGGTACAGATTTATCTAAGGCAAATGTAGAGATTGACGACTCAACGATTCATGTGACTGTCGATAAACCTGCTGTTATTTCGAATTCAATTGATGAATCAAGCATTGAAGTCTATGATGAAACAAAAAATATTTTTAATCCAATTAGTGTGAGTGACTATAAAGCTTTTGCGCTCGAACAAAAAGATAAGGCTTTATCTGAAGCAAAAGAAAAAGGATTAATGAAAACCGCTCAAGAAAATACAAAGAAAAGTATCAAAGAAATTGTTTCCATTATTCCTGACACGGATGATTATACAATTGAAGTCACATTTAAGGAGTAATTATGCCAAATATAAAATTAGTCGATGCATTTACAGATTTTGTAGAAGAAAGTACTCTTCCATATCGTCAAATGATGACATACTACAATTGTGCCTTAATGGAAGTGGAAACTAAATTTAAAGTACTTAACGAACAATTCTCCCTATTCTATGATCGTAATCCCATTGAATCCATTCATACGCGTATTAAATCGCAATCTAGCATTCTTAAAAAACTTCAAAAAAAGAATCTTGCTTTAACCATCCCAAACATTGAAAACAATCTGTTCGATATTGCAGGTGTTCGTGTGGTATGTTCATTCACTGAAGATATTTATTCTTTGGCCAACTCTTTTCTTAACCAAGATGATGTTCGCTTGATTGAAAAAAAGGATTACATTGAAAATCCAAAAGAAAATGGGTATCGAAGTCTTCATTTAATTGTAGAAATTCCTATCTTTTTATCAGATGAGAAAAAATGGGTCAAGGTAGAGGTACAATTTAGAACCATTGCGATGGATTTCTGGGCAAGTCTAGAACACAAAATTCGCTATAAGAAGAACTTATCAAAAGAACGCTTAAATGAAATTGATAAAGAATTATTAGAATGCGCTAAAATTTGTAAGACACTTGATGAAAAAATGGAAGAAATAAAGACGGGAAATTAATTTCCCGTCTAATTTTCTTCATATACTTCTTCAAAAGATACTTTTGCGTCTTGAGAATTTTCTTTCATGAATTTACGATTTTTATAGAATCCAACTGTTAATAATGGAACAATGATAATTGCGATTCCTAAATATCCACAATATCCATATCCATACTTCACAACATTTGTAAGTCCTACAAATGAGATTCCCATAGAAACTACCATGATGAATGCTGAAACTAAAGCTCTGCGTACTGGTACATTTTCAACTTTTTTAAGGAACTTCACATTTTCGAAACGATTCACAAAGCCAAAGATGACGCAGACTGCACTTGAAATCAAGCATAAGAATAATACCAATCCATAAAGTGCTACAAGCCAGTTTGCTCCAAATGATTTTAATGTTGTCAATGTTGGTAGAGTTGTTCCGTTTGGCTGTGTCAAATAATAGTGTTGCCAACAAAGTAACATTAATACGGCAAGTCCTAATCCTAACATATTCAATGTGAATGTTAATGCCATTGAACGATCACAATCTTGTTTTGTCTTTAATACACTTGTTCCACAAACTAGGATAGCTGGTACTGTCACCCATTGAAAAGCTGAATAAGTAACACCGTTCCAAACTGCTTTTGGAAGTTGACTCCATCCATGTACTGAAAAATCAACGCGCATAACATCTAATAGGTTATGTCCATTTAATAAGCCAATTGTATAAATAGATACAGCTAATACTAAAATGACAATGCCCATATATGTACTTGCTCTACGAATTAAGTCGACTCCAAAAATCGTTAAAAACAATACAACAAGTCCAATCACAAATGTTCCTAGATAGTAATTCAATCCAAAGTATTGTGTTAATGCACTGGCTGCTCCTGAAATACATGATGCAACAACCATTAAAACCATGATGTTAAAGAATAATTCAAATAATAGTTCTACCTTATCAAATGGATGAAATAAACATTCAAATAATTCTTTATACGTTTTTAATCCTCGTGAATTCATCATAATTTGACCTTCACGAATTGTCATTGCTAAAAGTAACATCGCAACCGCTACGCCAACAATAGCTGGCCAACCTAAACTGACAAACCATGTGTTTTCCTGATTTCCTGTCGCAAATCCTCCGCCTGCATGAGCCGCAAAAGCAGTAGTTGCCACTGAAAATGCTGCCATCCAGGAACGATTCAATTTTGTGTTTTCATTTTTCTTCATTCTCAAATTCTCCTTTTCTGCAACAAAAAACCTTCCGTCTCTTGTTGCTTAATAAACAACTTCAGAGACGAAAGGTAATATTTTTATTCTTCCGCGGTACCACTCTAATTCATTCTAACGAATGCCCTCATCGATGCAATCACATCTAGTCTTTATATCGTAAGACTCACGTCTATAACTACATTATCGCTATAGCCACTCCATGGTGATTTTCATTCTCTAGCTTTACGATATTTTCCACCAAACAATATCTCTCTTGGCTAAAACTAAGTGAATTACTCTTCCATATCAATGTGTTGTCTGTATAATACTACAATTTACATTTTGTTTCAATATTAATTGTAATTTTTTTCATACATTTGTAAATAAAAAGAAAGAGGACCTATGCCTCTTCCATAATCTGATTGATTGTATCAACGACTCGACTTGTATTTCTTCCATCTGTATATACCATATACTTCATTTGAAAATAAGATAATTTGTCATAATCATAATCTTCAAATTTCAAGGCTTCCATCAATTGATCTTCATCCGTACATACTGGGCCTGGAAAATCGTTAAAATCAATATTCAATCCTATATCTTGTTTATATTCATCAATATCTGGAATATAGCTAATCATCGGTTTATTTAATAAAGAATAATCAAATATCACACTCGAATAATCGGATATTAAACAATCACTCACCTGCATCAGTGTATATAAATCTTCTTTATTCATATTGATTCCACCTTTGCACTGAATGTCTCCAAGTAATGGATGAAACTTATATAATACAATATAATCTTTAATTTTTGTGAAATCAAAAGACTGGATTTTAAAGCCATCAATGATATTTCCTCTAAAAGTAGGTGCATATAGACATAATTTTTTATCCTTTAATTCAGGATATTTCAAATAAAATTCATCTTTTCCATTCAAATTTAACAATGTATCAATTCTAGGCATTCCCGTCACCAAAACTTGATCTTTTTCTACATTAAAAGCTTGAGAATAAGGATCTTTCCAATATTCCGCATTACATAAGACATAATCATAGTTTTGTACAGGATATTGCCTTTTAATTTGATTTCCAAATTTCTTCACGGCTCCACACGCATGCCAAATTTGTAGTACCTTAACATTCTTTGGTTTCATATGACTAATCACATAATTATTATCATTTAAAATCACTAAGCTTGATTTTTTGATTTCAACAAGTTGTTTTAAACAATTCAAAAAGTATTTAAAATCACCCCATAAATTCTTTTCGAACATCAATAAAATATAATGAATGTCATATTTATTCTCATGACGTAATTGTTTATCAATTAATTTAAAATCAGACGATAACTCACTTTGAGTTAAACTAATAAAAGTAATGTGATTCTTCTTTGGACGAATATAAAAAGTTAAAATATCTACAATCTTTAAAGCAATATTTAAGATTATCTTACTTAATCCCATTTTAGTGCACCGCCTTATATAGAATATCTACAACTCTTTTAGATGCCTTTCCATCTTCATGATTATTAAAATATTGATTAAATTCATTTAATTTCGAATAATCATACACTTCATTTTTAATAGCTTTCAACATGGTTTCTTCGTCCATATAAATTTCACCAGGAATATCCTTATGAATATCTAAATAGAAACCTCTTAAATCTGTGGCATATTCTTTTAAATCATACATATAGAAATAAATAGGTCGTTTCAATATCGCATAATCAAAGAAAACGCTCGAATAATCTGTAATTAAAATGTCGCTAATCACATATAACTCATTAATTTCTGCTTGTGCAGGTATAGAATATAAGAATCCATCTAATTCTGGATCATCTTTAAATGTGTTAATAATTAAATAATGAGGTTTAAATACAACAATTGTATCTTCGCCTAAAATTTCTTTCCATTTTCTAAAGTTTGCCTTCAATTCAAAAGTATAACCTGCAGAAACATAAGAATTATCTCTCCATGTAGGTGCATATAACACAATCTTTTTATCCATAGGCAAATGATACTTATTTTTTATTGCATCACATTCTTCTTTTGTGGCATTTGAAATAAAATCATTTCTAGGATAACCTGTTTCAATCAATCTTTCTCTATTGATTTTAAAAGATGTTTGAAAAACACGCGTACAAAACGCATTCGGACTAATCATATAATTATATCTTGCGACATCTACATCGTAGGAATGGCACATCTGTTCATAACTAACTCCAGATCGATAGAACGTTGTATCTTCACTTACATCAATATCGTGAGCTAATCGTTTTAACGGAGTTCCGTGCCATGTTTGTAGATAAACCTGATTTTCCTTTTTAAAGATATATGTAGGTAATTTGCAGTTCACTACCCATAATTTTGCCTTGGACAAATAATAAAAATAAGGAATGCTGAAATATTCCTTTATTTCAGCTCCTTCAATATGAATATTCTTTTCTTTATGATTTTTTATAAACCAAATAAAACGGTATCCAACAAATCGTGGATCTTGTCTCATTTGCTCATAAATAGCTTTAGGATTATCCGAATAGCCACGACCATGAAAAGATATAAATATGACAAGCTTATCATCTACTTTAAATAGACGATATGTTAATTTATAGGCCAAGCGAATACACTTTCCCGCAAACTTTTTAATAGGTCTTAAAAGCTTAATTAACATGGCTATCCCCCTTCTTTTATTTAAATACTTCCTCTACAATATGCTTTGACGCATTTCCATCATCATAACAACAGAAACGCTTGTAGAATTCTTCATAACGTTCTTTATATTCTTCATTGATTTGATCAATATGTAAAATCGCATTCACAACTTCTTCACTTGTATATAATAATGGGCCTGGAACCTCAGTATTCATATCAATATAGAATCCTCGTAATTGATTTTTATATTTTTCAATATCATATGTATAGAAAAGGACTGGTCGTTTTAAATTCGCAAAATCAAAGAATACACTTGAGTAATCCGTGATACAAATATCACTAATCAAATAGATTTCACTAATATCATCATATTTGCTTAAATTATAAACAAAACCTTCAAGTCCTGTTGTATCAATGTTATCCGCAATATAATGGTGCGTTCTTAATAAAACAACATATTCATCTGATAATTTTTCCATCATTAACTTCAAATCTAAGGCCAATGTAAATTTATATTCACCTTTTCCATAATGTTCATCATCACGCCATGTTGGTGCATATAAAATCGTTTTCTTATCTTCTGGAATACCTAGTTTTTTTCTTAAGTCTTTCGCAATTTGATCTTTGTTTGGCCAATATAAAATATCATTTCTTGGATATCCATATTCAAGCATTTTACCCTCATACATAAAACAACTTCTAAATGTTTTCGTACTAAACGGATTGGCACTTACTAAATAGTCCCATTCTTGTCTTTGGCGATAGAATTGCTGCTTATATTTTGGAGATGCTGAAGTTACTTCTTCTTGATCGAACACAAGACGTTTTAATGGTGTACCATGCCAAGTTTCAACAAATACTTGGCCTTCTCTTTTGCGATACCACAATGGTTGTCTAACATTAAATACAAAATATTTACTAACAGCTAAATAATACGCATATTTAAAAGAGAAACGCTTTACAACTTCTGCTCCATAAGGAACTTCATGCCCATCATTCAATGCCCATACACATTTATATTTGCCTGGATAATTCTTGGCAATATATTCATATATATATTTAGGGCTATCTGAGTAATTTTTAGCCATAAATGTTTCAAATAAAATTGTGTTTTCTTGAATTGGTTTCTTAGAATAAACATGATAGTAAGCAAGTTTAAATAAAACATTCTTATTTTTAAAGATTCTAAAAAACTTTTTAATTCCTAATTTTCTTCGAACACAACTTTGGACACCTTTCAAGTCACGATTTTGTAGATAAGCTACCATTTTTCTAGAATTACGCTTATATCGATTCATAACTTCTGGACGAATACCATCCATTGTTTTTGCCATTCGTTCAAAATATTCAGTACGCCACAAATCATCTTGACTACGGCGAATCTTCTTTGCCATTTGAGAAACAAAATACGATACAATTTTACGATCTAAGCAGAAACGTACAACCCCTTCTTCTTTTAAAAGTGTACGTGTATATTCAACCGCATCGCATCTTTCATTAAAACGATTTTCATTCTCTTCCTGACTCAATGCTGGTTCATTAATAGGATCATTATGCTTACGTTTCACATAGATTGCTTCTTCTACTTGTAAAGCGGAAGTCAATTTTTCTAATAATGGACACATGAATGTCATATCACAATAATATCTAAAGTTCTCATTAAATTTTAAGTTATTGCGAACAACAAAATCACGATTATACAAATTACCTAACACTGTAAAGGTGCGAATTCCTTTTCGGTTATCCATTGTATAAAAAATAGCTTTAGCTTGTTGTTCATCTTTTTCATATGACGAAAAAGAAATAAAATCAGAAAGTTTATTTAAACGTTTTTGTTCTCTTTCTTCTTGATCCTCTTCATCCACTTCTTTATTTTCAATTTTATGAAGATAATTCGCCTTATTATTCCAAGTATGATTGATCATACCATAAACCATATCCACATCATGATCTATCGCCTTGATCATATTTTGTAGAGTATCTTCCAAAACGTAATCGTCACTATCCAAAAAGTAAAGATAGGCACCTTTTGCTTCTTGAATACCAACATTTCGACAAGCCGCTACACCCGTTACTCCTTCAGGTAATGCGTATACTTTCATGTCAAAAACAGAATTATATTGTTCTAATAAATTATCAATATCTTCAGTTGGATGATCTAAAACAACAATTAATTCAAAATCTTTAAATGTGCTTTGTGCTAAATTTTGTAGACATTCTTTAAAATAATGTTTGTACTTAAAAAAAGGAAGGATAATACTGATAGTACGCATATTAACCCTTCAATTCCTCTTTTAATTGTGTTGTACTAATACCTTCTGTTCTTGGTAAATAAACAACTTCACAATAATCTTTTAAGAAATCAAATTTTCCCTTCCAATCATCGCCCATAACAAACACATCTACATTATATTTTTTTACATCTTCAATTTTTTGTTCCCAACTTGTTTCTGGAATAACCTTGTCTACATATTTAATCGCTTCTACAATCTTCATACGATCTGTGTCTTTAATTTTACACACTTTATTTTTACCCAAATTAAACTCATCACTACTTACCGCAACAATCAAATAATCCCCTAATTCTTTTGCACGGCGTAATAAATTTAAATGACCTACATGAAATAAATCAAAAGTTCCATATGTTATTACTGTTTTCATGAGTATAAACCTCCCTATATAAACACTGTAATTGTAAACTATTTTTGACAAATTGAAAAGGAGTCCATAAACTCCTTTATTAACCAAATAATTTTGCGATACCCTTTTTTTCTTTTTTAGGAAGCAAACGCTTTTCAAATTTTTCATCTAAGAATTTTTTCTTTTCCTTTTTGCTCATTGCCTCTAATTTGTCTACATAAACAGAATAATCATCACACACTTTATTAATGTCACCCATTTCAACAAGCTGACCACCTTCAATCCACATTCCTGTCTTGCAGAATTCGCGAACTTGACTTAATGAGTGAGAAATAAAGAAGATTGTTTTTCCTTCTTCATCTCTTAGTTTCATCATACGCTTCATGCATTTTTTCGCAAAACCTTTATCTCCAACACTTAATGCTTCATCGACAATAAAAATATCTGGATTTAATGCAAGTGAGATGGAAAATCCTAAACGAGATTTCATACCTGATGAATATTTTTTTACGGGCTGATATAAGAAATCTCCTAATTCTGCAAAATCAATAACATCATTTGTGATTTCTTGAATTCTCTTTTTTCTAAGCCCCATCAATGCGCCTTTGACGTTAATATTTTCAAGTCCTGTCAATTGTTGATTCAACCCTGTATTAATGGCAATCAATGCTTGTTCTCCATTAATTTTCATGGTTCCACTATTAATTTCAGAAATACCTGATAATAATAAAGATAATGTAGATTTACCAGATCCATTAGTTCCAAGAATTCCAACCACATCGCCTTTCTTTATTTTAAAAGAAACGTCTTTTAATGCATAGAATTCCTTCTTATCTGTTTTATATTGATTGTTTTTATTTCTTAAAGTATAGATTTTCGAAATGTTTTCGACTTCAACAGCATATTCTTCTTTAGACATAAAAACCTCCTTAAATCATATCGATAAATTTCTTTTTGAAGGTGTACATCAAATAGCATCCTAACGCAAAAATCAAGAAAACTAGACACCAGAAATAAAGTGTAATAGCAGGATGATCAAATACGTTTCTTCCATAGAAAACGGCATCTCTATATCCTTGAACAATATAATAGATTGGATTTGCCTTCACAAGTTTATTTAAAATACTTGCGAATGGAACATCTGCTTTAAAATGACAATCCCATAAAATAGGCGAGAAGTACATCAACATACGCATGATTGAAGAAATAAATTTCTTTACATCACGCCATAACATTGTGAGTACAGATAATACAAGTGAAATAGCTTCTCCAAGCATAAATGCGCAGAACATATAATATAGAATCCAAAGCCAGTTTAGGTTTGGATACCATCCACTTAAAATCAAAGTAACGAATGTGATAATTAACATCACAAAGTGATTGAATAGTTCTCTTAAACAAATCGTTGCTGGTAAAACTGACACCGGAAACTTCATTCTTGTGATGACGTTTGTTTTTGAAAATACGGCAGAACATCCATCTACAATGCATGGACGAATATACCACCACACACTAAATGCTACAACAAGCCATGGCAAATATTCGACAGTAATACCTTTGTATGTTTGTGCTTTTCTTCCCCAAGCAATCCCAAAGACTAACCAATATGTGAACACTTGAATAGCTGGAGATGCAAAGTTCCAAAAAATACCAAATTTAGAATCTCGCATATCTGACAATAATTCATATTTTGCGATACAGAAAATACGATAGAAATTTGAACAATTTTCTTTTATAACGTATGAAATGCTTTTAAACATATAAATATCTCCTTAACAACTTCTAGGTTATCATATTTTTTCTAGAAAAAAAATCTGCATGAAGCAGATTTTCTTGCATTCCTTCTCCTTTCCACTTCAATTCTAACAATTCAATGTGAATTTATTGTGAAAAAGGATGCGTTTTATTCGTTTTCTTCTTCTTCCATTTCTTTTTCTACTTCGTCTAATCCATCTTCAACGATTTCTGATTCTTCTTCTTCATCATCATCCTCGTCAATTGCGATAGAATCTGTATCCATTACACTTTCTGAATACGTGTGACGTGAACGTAAATCCCAAGTATTTTGTGACATATTCAAGAAACGGCCATCTAAAGATAAATCTGTATAAAATTGTGCGATATTATCTTCAAACTGTGTTTGACTAAATCCCATTTCTTGACTTACATCTTTCCAAAGATCAACAAATGGCATAGCACCATCGTTGTTAGTCAATACTTGATAAGCTACTTCAATCATAGACTTTTTCATAATACTATAAAACTCCTCTTAATACTTACATTGATTCAACGGCTTCAACACCAATACATTCTAATGCGTTAGCTAAAACAATTTGAGTTGCCTTTACTAAAGCTAGACGTTGTGAACTTAATTCTAAATTATCACGATCTACAACTTTACATACATTATAGAAGCTGTGGAATTTACTAGCTAAATTTTGAATATAGTGACACATTTTATGAACTTGGCGAGATTGTGCTGTTTCTACAATAACCTTATTGAATTCTTGTAAAGATTTCATCAATTCAATTTCTTTTTCATTTGTTAAATCTTCAAATGATGTTGCTAACTCAATATCTTGAGCTTGTTTTTGAATAGAACACATACGAGCATGTGCATATTGTGCATAGTAAACAGGGTTTTCATTTGACTTTTTAGTTGCCAATTCAATATCGAAATCTAAATGTGAATCTAATGCACGTTGTACGAAGAAATAACGAGCTGCATCAACGCCTACTTTATCGCACAACTCATTAATTGTTGTCGCATTTCCTAAACGTTTTGACATCTTCATTTCTTCCCCATTTGATACTAAACGAACCATCTGAATAATATCTACATGTAATTTGTCTGCATCGTTTCCTAAAGCTGTCATACTCGCTTTTAAACGAGGAATATATCCATGGTGATCAGCTCCAAAGAAGTCAACCAACATATCAAATCCACGTTGACATTTATCATTATGATAAGCAATATCTGGAACTAAATAAGTTAATGATCCGTCTTGTTTTCTTAAAACACGGTCTTTATCATCTCCAAATTTTGTTGTTTCGAACCATAAAGCACCATCTTTTTCATATACATAGCCCTTTTCATTCAATTCATTGATTGCAGCCTCTACTTTACCTGCATCGCGAATACTTTGTTCACTTGACCAAACATCAAAATGTACACGATAACGATCTAAATCTTTTCTAATTTTATCTAATTCAAACTTAATTCCTTCTTTTCTAAAGAATTTCAAATTTTCTTCTGTAGGTTCTAAGTATGTTTCAGGATATTCTTTCGCCAATTCATATCCTTTTTCTTCAACATCCTTACCCATGTAACCATCTTGACCAATTTCTGTAGGAATCCCTTGTGCTTGACGATAACGAGCATTTAAAGACAATGCCAAGTTTGTGATTTGGTTACCCGCATCATTTACATAATATTCACGAGTCACATCATATCCCGCTTTTTTCATGATACGTGCACAACTGTCTCCCCAAGCAGCTCCACGAGCATGTCCTAAGTGTAAAGATCCAGTTGGGTTTGCACTTACATATTCTAAATCTACTTTAATTCCATTAGATGGTTGTTGACCGTAATTTTCCTTTTGTGCTAATACATCAGAAATTACTGTACTAAAACGATCTTTAGATAATGTAAAGTTTAAGAAACCAGGTCCTGCAATTTCAATATTAGAAACCATTTCTAATGAAAATGCATCTAATAAACTTTGCGCAATCATTCTTGGATTTTGATGTAATTGACGAGTTAATTGCATCGCAACATTACTTGAAAAATCACCATGATCTTTATTTTTTGGTGTTTCAACAACAATGTTTTGCACATCTAAATCTAAATCAAATGCTTTTTTTACTGCACTTTGAATGGCCTGCTTTAATTCAACTTCAATTGACTGCATATGTATCCTCCTTATTTATATATAGTACAAAGTGAAATTTTTGTTCTTCATTCCCCTGTATAAGACTGTATTTTACTTCTATATGATTTTCGTCCACATCATAATGACTTGTATGACAATCCAAATCTATTTGTCCAAATTCTGTTTCAATATGTCCCTTTGTTTGACTATTTAAACGAAGTGTCAAATTCACAAGAACATCAGATTCACTACGGATTACTAATCCTTTTTTCCATATTCTCCATTCAAATCGATGTGTATCATTACTAAAAGAAACTAGAAGTCCTTCGTTCGCACAAAAGTCAATTATAGCCTCTCCTTTGTATAATGTTTGATTTGAAATTTTATCAAATAAATGTACCTGATTTGTCATAGCTAGTGCATAATATCACACTCTGATTTTTTTGCAAGAAAATTTATTAAAAAACATAAGAATTTAATAAAAATATGACAAATTTAATTTAAAATCTATGATTTTTTATATATTTATCCCATTTTTTCACAAGTGAAAACGGTAACACATCGCATGTTACCGTTCATTTTAAAGTATTTCTTTTGGAAAATAAATTCGTTTATTCGTTTGATTTTTCATCTTTAATAATGCCTTGACAATCTGTGAACAACTAGATAAAGACACCAATTCATTTTTAGAATCTAACATCCAAATGATTTGATTTTCATCATTTTCTGTATATGGCAAATACGCCTTAGAATGTGATATTGCTTCGTAATAGTAATAATCTAAATCATATTCAGATTCAATAAGTTTCAGTTTGATATCTTGCATTTGTTGATCACTTGGATCTTCGATCCACTCAAACAAATGACGATTTAAAATTCGATTTGCGAAATCCTTTAATATTTCATCTTCGCTTGCTAATGCTTGTTGAAAACCATAGAACATACGGTGTTCATCCGTTAAATAAAAATCATTGTTCGATAGTTCTCCATTCATTAATGGTTCAAACACATCAATATTTTGGATTATTGCATATCGCTTAAAAAATTGTTGAATCATAATTTCATATGATTTTGCATCTGGATGCAAGTAAACCTGCCAATACATATGGTATCTTGCCATAATATAGTCTTCAACACTGTGCATACCACTCATTTTCACACACAACGAATCATTTTTCACTCGCAAAGTTCGCAAAATTCTTTCTAAATCGAAATTACCATAGCTTGTACCGGTTTCATAAGCATCTCTTAAAAGATAGTCCATGCGATCCGCATCCAATTGTGAGCTGATCATTTGATGCATCATTGGTTTTGGATGTTTATGTGTTAAAATCAACACAATATTTTGTGGTAGGGATTCATCTTCTTTTACTAAAGCCTTATGAATTTCTGTTTCTGGATCCAAAATCAAATCACAAGTCATTTGTTCGTGATGCTTCTTATGAAGTGTTTCAAAAAAATGTGAAAAAGGACCATGGCCCAAATCATGCAACAATGCAGCACATAAAACTTGAATTTTTTCATATTCACTTAATGTAGCTGTGATTGAATCCACTTCTTCACACATTCGTCTTGTGATTTCATATACGCCTAGACTATGTGAAAAACGTGAATGCTCTGCCGTATGATAGATTTGAAAATCTCCACCTAATTGATGAATGCGATGCAATCTTTGAAATTCTTTTGCGTTGATGCAATCCCATATCACTTGATATTTCACATGAATATATCCATGCACAGGATCTCTTAATACTTTGGTTTCGTTGGTTTTATCAAACATGGCCATACCTCCTTTAATGCTTCTACAAGCATTTTATCAGATTTAAAGAAGTTATAGTCATATATATGATCTGGAGTTGTCCAAATATATTCTGAATGCACACTTAATTTTGTTGGTTTTTCATTAGAAGTACATGTGAAACAAGTTAAGTGAATTTCATATCCATCTTGATAATCAATACTTGATGATAAATATCTAACATCATAAATATCAATATCACATTCTTCTTTCCATTCACGAATTAATGCCTCTTCTTTTGTTTCATTTTCCTCAACTTTTCCACCAGGAAATTCAAAGAACCCTTGGCTTGAACCATAATTTCTTTGTGCAATCATGACTTTTCCATCAATCACAAGAGCTCCACACACAACATTAAGCTTGTTCATCTTCAATTCTTTCTTCGTGAATGATTTCAAACAACAACTGTGCGTTTTGTTTAGAAACTTGTTTTTGAATATCTAATACACGAATTTCAAGCAGTCTTGCTCCAAAACGAATACGAATCGTATCCCCAATTTTTAATTCCGTGCTTGGTTTTGCCACTCGATCATTGACCCAAATTCGTCCTTGTAACGCTAGTTCTTTAGCTGCTTCTCTTCTTTTTAAGATTCGTGCTGTTTTTAAATATTTATCTAATCGCATCAAAACTCTCCTTCTAATTTATCAATCACTTGCATCATCAATTCAATATGCTTCTTTAATCGTTTAGAAATCATAATTTTAATTTTTCCACTCTCTAATTTCAAATTGATCTTTCGACTAATATCATTGATGGCACCAAATAGTTTTACACCATCACAATTTTTTGACCATTCTGCACTCATAGTGATAGTAACAACATCATCTGTTTCTTTTAATGATTCAACACCTTCTCGATTCACAAAGAAATCCAGTTTTTTCTGTTCAAACAATTGTTTTACTTCATTTGGAATATGTCCAAATAAGTCTTCGACACGCTTTTCATATTCAATCAATTCAGTAAGACTCTCTGTTTTCTTGATATGTTGATAAATTTCTAGTTTGTCTCCATCATTATCCGTAAATTTTTCAGGTATATATCCTGATAATTGCACTTGGGCTACTTTATCATTTTTCTTATCTTCCATTGGCTTACCTTGTTTTTCTTTAATAGCACTTGCCAACATTTCAAGATATAGATCCAATCCTACATCATCAATAAATCCTGCTTGTTGAGGACCAAGCATATCTCCAGCTCCACGAATCGTTAAATCTCGCATAGCCACTTTATATCCACTGCCTAAAGATGTAAATTCTTTAATGGCTTTTAATCTTTTATGAGCTTGTTCTGTTAATTCTTTTTGTGGCTGCACCAATAAATAACAATATGCGATTTTTTCTCGACGCCCCACACGACCACGAATCTGATACAATTGCGATAATCCAAAACGATCCGCATCATCAATGATCATTGTATTCGCATTGGCAATATCAAGTCCTGTTTCAATAATTGTCGTACATACTAAAATTTGATATTTCTCTTGTTCAAAATCAATCATAGTTTGTTCAATATCATTTTTTTCCATACGCCCATGCGCTACTGCCACTTTTGCATCTGGAAACATATTCTGAATATTTTTTGCGACAGAATAGATATTTGACACATGATTGTACAAATAAAATACTTGTCCACCACGTGATAATTCTCTTTGAATAATTTCTTTGACAACACTTTTTCGATTTTCCATCACATATGTTTGAATAGGATGTCGATGTAAAGGAGGCGTATTCAATTGTGAAATTGTACGCACGCCAATCAAAGACATCTGTAATGTTCTTGGAATGGGTGTTGCACTCAAAGATAGAACATCAATCGCATTTTTCATTTCTTTAATTCTTTCTTTATGTTCAACACCAAATCGTTGTTCTTCATCAATGATTAATAAACCCAAATTTTTATATTGGAAAGATTTATTCAACAATTTATGAGTACCAATAATAATATCTACTTGACCTGCTTCTAATTCTTTTTTAATTTGATTGATTTCTTTTGTCGCCACAAAACGATTCACAACACGAATATTTGCTCCCACATTTTCAAATCTTTTAACAAATGTTTGATAGTGCTGCATAGATAAAATAGTTGTCGGACACAATAAAGCTACTTGTTTATTGTTCGAAATCGCCTTAAAGGCAGCTCTCATCGCAACTTCCGTTTTTCCAAATCCAACATCTCCACAAAGTAAATGATCCATTGGTTTTGGTTTTTCCATTTCTCGTTTGATTTCTTCTGTAGCTCTAATTTGATCTGGTGTTGCCTCATATTCAAAGGCATCCTCAAATTCTTTTTGTAGATCATCATCTTTACTAAACGCAAATCCAATATCTTCATTTCTTTTGGCATATAATTCAACCAAGCGAGCTGCAATTTCTTCAACTTTTTTAGAAACTTTTTCTTTTGTTTTTTTCCACTTATTTGAACCTAATTGAGATAGTTTTATGCCCACCCCTTCTTTAGATACATATTTTCTTACAAGCTGAAATTGTGATAATGGTACATATAATTCATCTCCACCATTATATATAACGTGCAAATAATCTAAAGTTTTTCCTTTTATTTTCCTTGTTGTGATTCCAACATATTGGCCAATACCATATTGTTCATGCACTACATAGTCGTTTGGTTCAAGTTCAAGAATATTTTGCAAAATTTGTCCTTGTTTAAATGTTTTCTGATACCTTTTGATTTGACTAGGGCGATGAAATAATTCTTGTTGAGTATACACAGAAATATCTTCATACATGAACCCTTCATAAAAATCATCTTCAATAAATATGATATTTTTATGAATCGAATATACTTTTAAAGCTTCCTCTACCTTTTTAGTATGCTCTTCATCCAATGAAATATAGATTGTATTTCCTTTTAGATTCTCTAAAATTTGAATCAATGGTTGATCTGATTTTTCAAGTGTTTCTATTTTTGAAAAGATTGGATTTTTAAAATCCATGAAATCATGAAACATCTGAATATTATGTTCTTTTTCAAATGCGAATACATCATGGAACATACCATATTTAGGTAAGTATTGATGGGATTCAACCATTTCTTGTATAAATGAAATTGTTTCTTCATTTAATTTTTTATATCCATTTTCTACTTCTTCCTGACTCGAAAAAATAATATGACCCTGCACATAATCCATGAATTGGTTTGCTTTTAAATAACTAAAATAAATGTATAAATGAGGATCTATATCATAATTTTCTAAAGCTATTTTATCTTTTTCAATATAATCCAATAAAAAATCATAATCATCTTGAATAAGTTTTTCGTGTTGTTTTTCCAATTCAGAGTCAATTTCCTTTTGTAGAAATTCTATCTGATCGTCTGTAAATAATAAATCTGTAGCTGGATTAATTAATACAGAATCAATTGTTTCAATGGTTCTTTGTGTTTCTTCATGAAAGATTCGAATGGACTCAATGACTGTATCAAAAAATTCAATACGAATCGGGTGGTCATATTCAAGACAATATACATCCACAATACCACCACGACTTGCATATGTACATGGACGATCTACATAATTCACTTTAGTATAGCCTGCGCGATTTAATTTTTGTTTCAATTCAGTCATTGTGATTTCTTGATCCACTTCAAATTTGAAACAAAGATTCCTAAATAATTCTTTATCTGGTAAATAACGGAAAAAGGCCGCCGTATTGCATATGATAATACGTGGCTTATCTTCTTTCACTAACTGTGTTAAAACATAGAGTTGTTCTTGTTTATCTTCTGGACTTGAAGCAATGGCTTGAACTCGTAAAGATTCTTCCATCACAAATAATAATGTATCGTTAATAAGTGGTTTCAATCTTTGATAGAGTTGTTGCGCTTCATAGCGATTCTTTTTAACTACAATCCTTGTTTGTTTATCTTGCATAAACGCACTAGCTAAACACAATGCTTCTTCATTTGGAAGTAAGTTTCCTATATTATTTCCAAATTGAAGCATTTGTTGAACGATAGGATTGTCTTGTAGTTTATTTAATATTGTCTCTTTCAAGAATATCACCTTCTACTTTTTATTATATCTGTTCATTGTATCACTAAAAGAGTGTTTAATTGAAAATTTAGCTGCTTTTGCGGCCTGTTCTAAAGCATGATTTAAATCTTCTTGTTGCTCTTGAGGAAATTTTCCTAATACCCAATCTACAACCGGAATCATTTTATCTTTTCCAATACCAATGCGAATACGATCAAACTCTTGCGTACCAATGTGAGAAATTATACTTTTGATCCCATTATGTCCTCCGGCACTGCCTTTTTGACGCAAACGAAGTTTTCCAACAGGCATATCCATATCATCATATAATACAAGGATATCTTCTGCGGATACTTTATAGAAATCCATGCATTGTCTTAAAGCAATACCACTATTATTCATATATGTAGTTGGCTTTAATAAAATAATATCTTCTCCATCAATCTTCTTTTTTGAAAAATAAGCCGAAAATTTTTCTTGATTAAAATCCATTTCTAACATTTGTGCTAATTTATCCATTGCCATAAATCCTGCATTATGACGTGTGTTTTCGTATTCTCTACCAATATTTCCTAATCCGATAATAATTTTCATGAAGTCCTCCTTCAAAAAAATAACGGGATAATCCCGTTATTCTTCATCTTTTCCTGGTGTATATAAAATGTGCAAACGACGCCCTTCGCCTTCACCTTCACTCTTAGTAGAAATATCATTCATCCCTGCTAAAGCATTGTGAATTGCTTTTCTTTCATCAGCTGGCATTGGATCTAATACGGCATCTACTTTTGTACGACGCACATCTTTTGCGACGCGAACTGCCATTTTACAAATTTTTTCGTATCTTTCTTCCTTATAACCATTTACATCAATTAATAAACCGATACGCTTTTTGAATGCTGCACTTACTGCAGCTTTAACTAAACGATTGTATGCTTGTAAAGACTTACCCGCTTTACCAATCATAATCGCATTGTTCTTTGTATTTACAGTAACACGATAGAAACCATGATCATTTTCAATTTCAACAGTTCCATCCAATTCTGCATTATCAAAATATGTTTGAATATAGGATTTAATGAAATCTTCAATATCTTTTTGGCAATATGCTTCAATTTCAATTGTTTTTCCAATTCCTAAAAAACCACTTTTTTCTTCTGTAACTTCATAATGAAGTTCTTCTTTTGCACATCCCTTTGCGTTACATGCAACATTTAAAGCCTCATCTAAAGTTTTCCCAGTAAATTTTGCGAATTCCATATGTATTACCTACTTTTTGTTCATAACTTGGTGTAGGATCAATGATTGACATACACGAATTACACTTGATACTAACCAATAGAATGACATTGCCATTGGCCATGAAATATACATAATACAAATCATAGCTGTCATGAAGTACATTGACATATTCATGCTGTTAGCCATAGGATTTGTTTCTTCTTGTGCATATTTTTTAACTTTAACGTTATCTTTCTTATCTTGCCATTTCTTTAACCATTGAGGTAATTTCATTGAAACAATATAGAAAATAACCATTAATACATAAATTGCGATATATGCGATATCTAAAGCTTTAAATCCATCAAGTGGTGTGCCCGCTAAAGAAATGCCCATAAAGCTTCCACTTACAACGCTTACAGAACGCATTGTAGCATAATACATACCCATCATGATTGGTAACTGAATGAAAGTAATCAACATTGAGCCAAATGGATGAATATCATATTTTTGATAAAGATTTTGCATTTCTTGAGCCATTTGCAATTTAGAACGCTCATCTGTTTTATCTTTATATTTATTTTGGATCTTTTGAATTTCAGGTGAGATTTCCTGCATTCTTTGTGTAGACATTTGTGATTTACGTGTAAATACAAATACAAGCATCTGAATTAACAATGTTGTTAAAATGATACCTACACCCGCATCTGTTTTTGAAGAAATTAAGTTAATAATTTGTGCAATTGGCCAAACAATTAAACCTTCAAACCATCCTTTAGACATAGAATTTTTAAAAGTTGTTGGTTGAATTGTATATTGTCCATCTTTAATATTCTTTTTAATTTCTTTCTTTAATTTCTTATCAGAAATGTCTTTGTAATTGATTTTGCTTGCATCAATTGTTGTCTCTTCACTTGCAATAATTTGGTCTGCTAATGTTTTTCCATCTCTACCTCTTGGATTTGCACAAGCCGTACATGTTAATAATACCAACATACATAGAAAGACCAATTTTGCTTTTTTCTGCAAAAATTGTTTCATTTTTTATTCCTCTACTTTTTCAAAAATCTTTTATTTATCCGATTTTGATTTTCTTTCATTTCATTTTTATTTTCTTCAAACGATTTATTCGTGTAGGCAGGTCGAACTATAATAATAACATCATATCCCTCTTCAAAGGTAAATACGTCATCAACGATACTACGTAGTTGTCGTTTCACTTTATTTCGACAAACCGCATTTCCTAATTTTTTGCCAACACTGATTCCGACTCTTGCATGGTCCAATTTTCGTTTTTGAAAATAACATACAAATGACGACGACTTAACAAATTGTCGATTCTGGATGATGGAAGAAAACTCATAGTTTTTTAATACACGAAACTCTTTTTTCATGTTATTTCCCTATCCAGACAAAAAAATCACCTAGCAGGTGATTTCTATGCGGATAAAACCTTTCTGCCTTTCGCTCTTCTTCTAGAAAGAACGTTACGTCCACCAACAGTTGCCATACGAGCACGGAAACCATGAACTTTTTGGTGTTTTCTCTTACTTGGCTGATATGTTCTTTTCATCTTGATTACACCTCTCAGTCTTTTCTTCTTCTAAATTTTCAAATAAGATTGCTCAAACATTATAAACATAAAATAAAATAATTGTCAATAAAATAATTATCACATATGCTTACTTTTCAGTATTTTATATGCTTTTTGTGTTAAACGATACATGAATGGATAAACTGGTACATCAAATTCACCAATAAATTCATTTATTGTTGGATTGAAATTGTCTTTGAATTTTGTTAATCCATCATCTAAAGTTCCTTCTACACCTCCCATATTACTCCATGAACATCCTCTTTCAAATGCCCATTTAAAGTTTTCAACATACTCCTTATATTGTGGCATAAATTTTTTAAATCTTTCATCCATTCCAGCATACAACATTTCACAAGTATTTCCATATTGAATACTAAGTATTCCTGCAATCGCAATCTCTTTATCTTCTTGACCAAATTCATCAAATATTTTCTTATATTCATTAATATCTTTATTTACACTTTGTAACTGATCTTCTAAACGATGTAACTTCTTTTTAGCATTTTCAGGTGTTGCATCAATTTCTTTTTCAATCTGTACCTTCTTTTCCTTTGCCTCTTTATCTAATTGATATACGTTGCAAGTCGCTAAAAAGATGACGCTTCCTTCAGGATAATTTTCTAATAATGTCTTGAAATATTCTTTATCTCTTAACGCAACGCCTTTTCTTGATTCCGTCAATTCTACAAGTCTGCTGAATTCATCTAGCAATTCACCTTGTCCATGAATAATTTGTACATTTCTTCGATCTGCATCTTTAATTAAACGTTTCGTATGTTTTGGCAATGTTTCCTCTATATTTTCATATGAATATACGTTCGATTGAAATCTAGGCTGTACTGTATCCACAATACTCATTGTATAGCCATGATGTGTAGCTTTACAGCTTTTAAATATGTCTAAATATATTTCTGTATCCTTATATCTATTTATATTATATGATTTTGAATCATAATCATTAACATGAATAGCTGGATCAAATTTAATGAAGATACAATGATCTTTTTTGGCTAACTTTTTTAATTGATCAAAATAATATTGAACAAGCTCTTTATTCTTATAATCCATAATAGGACCTCTGGGTAAATAGTACATACAAAATGATAATGGTAATCTTTTTATCAATACTAAGCCTGTTGCAACTAATTCATTATTTTTATACACCCCTGTATAAAGATGATCCCAGTTATTTTTTACTTTTGCCCAGTTATAACTTTGTAGTAAATTACAATATTCATGCTTTTCTACAAATTCATCAAATTCTTCTTGGTTTATATTTTTAAAAAATAAATACGACATATCAAATTCCATCCTTACTTGGACATAATAGATAGTCGTACTTAAATCATCCTTAAATTATTTGTGTTTTGTGTTTCTTTCCTTAATCTTTTTATAAAATTTAAATGCCACATTATACAGTAATGCATTTACTGGAATATCAAATTCTCCAATATATTCATTGATTCTTGGATGATAAATTTCTTTAAAATCTACAAGTCCTCCTTTTAGAGTTCCTTCAATTCCACCCATATTACTTGTATTACATCCTAATTCAAAACATTTTTCCATTGTTTTATACCAAGTTAAATAAGGTCCCATTAATCGTTTGAAATCTTCGTTCATACCTGCATATAGAATTTCTGATGTATGTCCATATTTTACAGTTAATGTTCCACAAACACAGACTGTTTCTCCATATGTTTTTACATCTTCTTCATATTTACTAATTTTCTTTTCCAACGAATCTTTTAATTCTTCTAATGTGAAACGTTTTTTCTTTGCGTTTTCTGGACAATTATCTAGATCCACTAAACATTTTTCATATCTTTCCTTCGTTTCATTTAACATATCATGAATATGGAAATAAGCTAAAGTGATAAACGCATCATCCTTATATGTATCTAGAAGTAATTCATAATACTCTTTTGTTCTTAAAGAAATACCTTTTCTTTCTTCTGTACATTTCATAACTTTGTCGAAATCATCTAATAATTCTTTATGTCCAAATTGAATATCTAGATTTTGTTTCTGGGCAACTTTAATATTCTTTTTTCCTTTTTTGGATAAACTATCCATGCCAAAATCGTCCGCATATTCAACCATATTGTATCTTGGTTGAACCGTTGTATCAAAATCCTTGTTGAATCCATAATGAATAGCTTTACAAGATTTAATATTTTCGAACTCTTCCTTATAATTAAATTCTTTTCTTTCTTCATCTAAATGAAAACTAGAAACTAAAATACTTGGATCGAATTTTATAAACAAACAATGTTCTTTTTTAGCAATATTCTTTAATTCTGTAAAATAAAAATTTAATAATTCTTTATTCTTAAAATCCAAAATTGGTCCTCTAGGCAAATAGAACATTGAAAAAGACAAAGGTAACGTACGAATCAACACCAATCCTGCCGCAATTAATTGTTCGTCTTCATATACTCCAGTGTAAATGGGTTTCCAATTATTTTTTATGTTTGCCCAGTCATAGCTTTGAAGCAAATTGCAACTAGGATGATTTTCTACAAAGTGATCATATTCATTTTTATTTATATCCGACTTAAAAATATACATATACTTTTATACCCCTTTTATTCCTGCACTTCATTATAACATTTTATTAGTTTTACACAAAATGGTCTATATATTATCCACATATAATATATATGGATATATATGTTTTAAAATTTTATTATGGTATATACAGTTAAAAAGTATATAAATACATGAGTTATACAGTGGATAAAGATCTATTATTTTTATACTCTGTATAACTATGGAAAAGTGTTTTATATCCTTTATTTTACAATGATTCTCTATGTATTTAACATGAATATAAAGTGAGTTATCCCAATGTGATTCATTTTTTTTACACATTTATCCACATGTGCATATTTTATATCCCCAAATATTAAATGGGGATAAGTGTAAAAATCGTGTATAATAATACTACTGCAAGGAGGTTTTACTATGTCTACCATGTCTTATGCATCGATATGGAATGAAACTTTACAAAAAATTCAAGAATCCAACTATTTTGATACTCATACATTTAATTCATGGATTTCTAAAACCACTCTATTTAAAATAGAAGATAATATAGCTTATGTAGCTTATCGTTCGACCATTACTTTCAGTATTTTGAAGAAACAAAAAGAAAAAGAGCTTTTTGAATCTACACTGAGTGAAGTTTGGGGAGATACTTTAACCATTCAATATATTCATCAAAGAGAAATGGAAAAGATGATGCCTGAAGAGGTTGTTAAACAAAGAACGAATGTTTTATTAGAAAACAAATTTAATCCGTCATATACATTTGAAAACTTTGTTGAAGGAAATTCGAATGCGGAAGCTTATGCTGCATGTTTAGCGTGTTGTACTCAAACAACTTCACATCTTTTTAATCCGCTTATGTTATATGGAAATTCTGGCTTAGGTAAAACACATTTACTTCATGCGATGGGAAATTATTTAGCGAAGGAACATCCTGAGTGTAAAGTCATCTATATGTATAGTGGGGATTTAGTTTCCTTATTAATAGAGGCCATGAAGACTAAAAATGTCCATGGAAATACTGTGGAAAGAGTCAAAGAACAGCTTTTAGATTGTGATTATTTTTTAATTGATGATATTCAAAACTTGCAACAGCATTCTAGCAGCCAAGAAATCTTTTTTACCGTATACAATCAATTGATTCAAAAAAATACACAGATCATTATCACAAGTGATATGCATCCTAGTGAAATCAGTGGTTTACAGTCTCGATTAATTTCACGATTTGTTTCCGGATTAACAATAAGTATTTCTAAGCCTGAATTCGAAACGAGTAAAGCTATTTTAAAGAAGAAGATAGAAGGTCGCGAAGAAGGTGTGAATATGAGTGAGGATGTTATTGATTATTTAGCTGGTAAATATTCAAATGATGTCAGAAATCTAGAAGGTACCTTAAATCGCTTGATTTTTAATGCTACTTTATTCAATCCTGATGTAATTGATATGGATTTTGCACGAAAAGTACTAATTAAAGAGCCTATTGTATCGCAATCGGATGAATTAACGATTAAAAAAATTAAAAAAGCAGTTACACGCTTTTATGGTTTATCTTATAAGGATCTAGAGGGTAAATGTCGTCAAAAATTTATTGCGAATGCTCGACACATCTGTGTTTACTTATCTAGAGATTTGCTTCATAAATCTTATGTATCGATTGGGCAAGAATTAGGAGGGCGTGATCATACGACAATTTCTAGTTCGTATGAACGTGCTAAAAAATTGATTCAAAAAGATGAAGCTTTTAAGACGGCTGTAGAAAAAATACGTAGTACTTTGGATTCTTGATTTATACACTGTATTCCTCATGGAATCCACATCCAAAAATTGACAGAAAAGCATGTATTTTAAAGGGTCTGTGCATTTTTTACACACTTATACAGTCGCTTATATTATAATTAATATATAAATATATTAATAAAAGGAGGATTTTATGCATTTTTCAATTGATCGAAAATATTTTTATGACAAACTATCTATAGTTTCTAGAGCTATTAGTGTTTTTTCTCCACTACCTGCATTATCAGGTATCTGTATAGATTTAAAAGATGATTCTATGACTTTAACAGGTAGTGATTCCAATATATCTATTCGTACTGTAATTGTTCCTGGTGAATTGAATAATTTAGATATTGAAGAAGAAGGTTCAATTATTATTGATTCTAAATACTTATTAGAAATTGTTCGTAAATTAGATTGTAAAAACATTGAAATTGAAGTCATTGATTATTCTTTAGTGCGAATTTCAAGTGACAATGGACAATTTAATTTAAATGGTATTCGTTCCAATGAATATCCAGATATTGATTTTACACAACCAAACCATCATTTTGTTCTAAAAGCAACAGATTTAAAATCTATTGTTTCTCAGACTGCCTTTGCGTGCAGCGATAAAGATCAACGTCCTGTTTTAACGGGTGTTAATTTTAATTCTCAAGGTAATATGTTGTATTGTTCAGGAACAGATTCTTATCGTTTAGCAAGAAAGACAATTGAATTAGGTTCAAGTCAAGATTTTAATATTACCATTCCTAGTAAATCTTTAACGGAAGTGGTCCGTTCCGTTTCAGATGATGATACTATTGATATTTTTGCAGATTCTAAAAAAGCTCAATTTGTATTTGATAAAACAATCATTCAAACTCGTTTGATTGATGGAACTTTCCCAGATGTACAAAGAATCATTCCAACAAGCTGTGTTTCGAAGATGTTAGTAGACTCATATGAAATTGCAGGTACAATTGATCGTACAAACTTTATTCGTAATGATAAGGTACATTTAATTAAATTAGAATGTACCCCACAAGAAACTCATGTGAAGACATACTCTAGTGAAATTGGTAATTCTGATGAAGTGTTAACAAAATGTGAGTATGAGGGAGAAGAAATCTCATTAACATGTAATGGAACTTATATGTTGGATGCAATCAAAGCTTTAGGTTGTGAAAAAGTATTGATTGAATTTTCTGGTTTTATGAAGCCAATCAAGGTATCTAACCCTGAAGATGCGTCAGTGTTAATGATTTTGGTGCCAATTCGTAGTTATGATTAAAGAAAATGCCGTTTAAACTTGTTTTAAACGGTTTCTTTTTATATCGGTATCTCTGTACGCATAGATATTTATGAGGTTTTATGATATAATTAGAGTGCGAAAAGAGGTATTTTCATGGAATTTGAATTAAGAGATGAGTATATTACATTAGCACAATTGCTGAAAGCTTGTGACGTTGTTTATAGCGGCGGACAGGCTAAGGAATATTTAGCAAGCATGGAAGTATTCGTAAACGGCGTTAATGAAAATCGTCGTGGAAAGAAAATCTACCATGGAGATATTGTAGAAACTAATGGAATAAGGATCGAAGTGAAATGAATGTTGAAAAACTGACATGTTTTCATTTTCGTAATTATGAAACCATGTCTTTTTCTTTTGTACCAAAATGCATTCATTTTTTATATGGAAAAAATGCACAAGGAAAAACAAATTTAATTGAGGCTATCTATTTTTTAAGTCATTTGCGTTCGTTTCGCACAAATCAAATGGACAGTATGATCATGCATGGATGTAATGAATTTTGTGTTCAAGCAATCGTAGAGTCTAATCACAGAAAAGAAGAATTGAAAGTGATTGTGGATCATCAAAAAAAGCATTTATTTCGTTTTCAAAATCCGGTTAAAAAATATTCAGATTTTATTGGGATTGAAAATGCCATCTTGTTTTGTCCTGATGATTTATCTTTATTTACTTCATCTCCAAAAAATCGAAGACGATTTATTGATATGGAATTGATGAAGTTATCAAAAACTTATACATCTACTTTGTCTTCTTACCAAAAACTTTTAAAACAAAGAAATCAAGCTTTGAAGCAAAGTAATATAGACGAATGTTTAGTACAGATTTATTTAGACCAGATGATAGAAGTTCAAAGTGTGATTATCAAACAAAGAAATGAATTTCTAAATTCTTTGATGAATAAAGCACGTGAGCTTTATCCTTTCTTTTCAAATGAAAAAGAAGAAATAGGTGCAAAATATATGACTTTTATTCCTATTGATCCGGATATGAAAAGTCATATGAAGGAAGCGTACGATAAGGTTTTTGAAAAAGAAAAAAGATATCATCAGACTTTGATTGGAATTCATAGAGATGATATTTTGTTTGAATTAAATGAAAATCCTGTATGTGAAGTCGCAAGTCAGGGACAAAAAAGAAGTTTTGTATTGGCACTTAAGTTGGGGTTGGCTCAAATTATTTATGAAAAGAGCGGGCAATATCCAATATTGTTGTTGGATGATGTATTTAGTGAACTGGATGATTTTAGAAAGCGTCAGCTAATTGAAAAGCTTCCTAGAGATATGCAAATTTTTATAACAACAACAGAGAGATTAAATATAAATTGGAATCGTGAAGTGCGATTCTATGATATAGAAAAAGGGAGAATCAAGGAGGTCTTAAAATGAGTCAGGATGAATTACAAAAAGAGATTCTTGAATTTGAAGAATTAGAATCACAAGCTACACAAGTAGAACATTCGTATACTGCGGATGATATTCAAGTGTTGGAAGGGTTAGAAGCGGTTCGTTTGAGACCAGGAATGTATATTGGTTCGACTTCGGCTCGTGGACTCCACCATTTGGTTTGGGAAATCGTAGATAATGGTATTGATGAGGCATTAGCTGGATTTGCGAATCGAATTGATGTAACAATTGAGCCAGATAACATTATTGCGGTACGTGATAATGGGCGTGGTATGCCGGTTGGAATTCATGAAAAGACGGGAATTAGTGCAGTTGAAACCATTATGACAGTTTTACATGCTGGTGGTAAATTTGGTGGGGGCGCATATAAGGTTTCCGGAGGTTTACATGGTGTTGGTGCTAGTGTTGTTAACGCATTGAGTGAATGGTTAGAGGTTACTGTATTTCAAGATGGAAAAATTTATTTTATTCGTTTTGAAAATGGTGGTCATGCGGTTGAACCATTAAAAGTTATTGGTGAAACAACTGAAACGGGTACTTTGGTTCGTTTTAAGGCGGATTCGCAGATTTTTAAAGATACAACTATTTATGATTATGAAACATTAAATTCTCGTTTGCGTCAGCTTGCATTCTTAAATAAAGATATTCGTTTAACTTTAACAGATAAAAGAACGCCAGATGGTTTAAGCAATGACTATAAGTATGAAGGTGGAATTATTGAGTATGTACAATTCTTAAATAAGAATAAGAGTACAATCAGCGATAAAGTTATTTATGTAGAAGGATTGCAGGATGGTATACTTGCAGAAGTAGCCTTGCAGTATAATGATGGCTATCAATCAAGTATTTATTCATTCTGTAATAATATTCATACGCATGAAGGTGGATATCATGAAGACGGTTTTAGAATGGCTTTGACTCGTTGTATAAACACGTATGCGAAAAACAACAACATGATCAAAAAGGATGAAACTTTATCTCAAGATGATGTTAAGGAAGGTTTGGTTGCGATTATTTCTGTAAAGCATCCAGATCCTCAATATGAAGGACAGACAAAGACAAAATTAGGAAATAGCGAAGTTCGTAAGATTGTTTCTAATATTGCTGGAGAACAAATCAATCGTTTCTTCTTAGAAAATCCAGATATTGCCAAGGCTATTGTGGAAAAAGCAGAGATTGCCAGCAAAGCAAGAATTGCGGCTAAAAAAGCTCGTGAATTAACACGTCGTAAATCTGCATTGGATGGTATTAGTTCATTACCGGGTAAGTTAACGGATTGTTCAAGTAAAGATGCAAGTGAATGTGAAATCTATATTGTCGAAGGGGATTCTGCCGGGGGCAGCGCGAAACAAGGTCGTGACGCGAAAACACAAGCAATTCTACCTTTGCGTGGTAAGATTTTAAATGTTGAAAAAGCTAGAACACATCGTATTTTTGAAAATCAGGAAATCCGTAGTATGATTACTGCTTTTGGATGTGGTATTCAAGAAGATGTAGATGTATCTAAATTACGTTATCACAAGATTGTTATTATGACCGATGCCGATGTTGATGGTAGTCATATTTGTACATTGATGTTGACTTTCTTATATCGTTTTATGAAGCCTGTTATTGAAGGTGGATATGTTTATATTGCACAACCACCTTTATACAAGGTGCAAAAAGGTAAAAAGATTGCCTATGCATATAAAGAGCAGGAAATGGATCAGTTGCGTGAAGAATTTAAAGATGGATACAAAGTTCAGCGTTATAAAGGTTTAGGTGAAATGGATGCAGAACAGTTGTGGGAAACAACTATGGATCCACATCATAGAGTATTGAAACGTGTCACGATTGATGATGCGATGGAAGCGGACAGTGTATTTGATATGTTGATGGGTGAGGATGTAGAGCCTCGTCGTGAATATATTCAGGAAAATGCTGTATACGCTAATTTGGATTACTAGTAGGAGGTCCTTATGGAAGAAGAAAATAAGCGATATGACTATGTAGAAGATGTTGAAATATCCAAAGAAATGCGTACAGCCTTTCTAGATTATTCAATGTCTGTTATTGTTTCACGTGCATTACCAGATGTTCGTGATGGTATGAAACCTGTTCATCGTCGTATTTTACATGCGATGAATCAATTGGGAATTACTTCAGGTGTAGCACATAAGAAAAGTGCTCGTATTGTTGGTGAAGTTATTGGTAAGTATCACCCTCATGGTGATACAGCTGTATATGATGCAATGGTTCGTATGGCCCAAGATTTCTCTTATCGATATCCACTAGTGGATGGACATGGAAATTTTGGTTCTCTAGATGGAGATGGAGCTGCGGCAATGCGTTATACGGAAGCTCGTATGTCTAAAATTTCTATGGAAATGATGCGTGATATTCAAAAGGATACGGTTGATTTTATTCCAAACTATGATGGTGAAGAAAATGAGCCGGTTGTGCTTCCTAGCCGTATTCCAAACTTATTGATCAATGGGGCTGTTGGTATTGCGGTTGGTATGGCAACAAATATTCCACCACATAACTTATCAGAAACAATTCAAGCTATTTTTGCGGTAATGGATGATCCAGATATTACAATTCCTCAATTGATGGAAGTCATTAAAGGACCTGATTTCCCTACTGGTGGTATCATTTTAGGTCGTAAAGGAATTCGTCAAGCATTTGAAACTGGACGTGGATCGATTATGATTCGTTCGAAGTATCGTGTAGAAGAATTAACAAATGGAAAGAAACAGATTATTTTCTATGAAATTCCTTATCAGGTTAATAAGGCAAACTTAATTACTAAGATGGCTTCTTTAATTCGCGATAAAGCTATTCAGGGGGTTACTTATTTAAATGATGAAAGTAATCGTGAAGGTATTCGTATCGTCATGGAATTAAAGAAGGATGCACAGGAAGAAGTAATCTTAAATCAGTTGTTTAGATTAACACCACTTCAAACTTCATTTGGTATCAATATGTTGGCACTTGAAAATGGGCGTCCTAAACAATTACCATTAAAAGATATTATTCATGATTATATTGATCATCAGGTTGATGTAGTTGTTAGAAAGACTCAATTTGAGTTAAAGAAAGCACAAGATCGTGCACATATTTTAGAAGGTTTACGTATTGCGATGGATCATATTGATGAAGTTATTCATATGATTCGCAGTTCTAAAAAAGATGAGGCAGGCTTATCTCAAGATTTATGTGATGCGTTTGGATTGAGTATGATTCAGGCAAAAGCAATCTTGGCTATGCAATTAAGAAGATTATCTGGATTAGAAAGAGACAAGATTGAAAATGAATATCAACAATTATTATTAACGATTGAAGATTTAAAGGATATCTTGGCAAATCATGATCGTGTTCTTCAAATCATTCGTGATGATCTAAATGAAATTGATCAGAAATATGGCGATGAAAGAAGAACTGAAATTAGTGATGCTTCTGTTGATATGGAAGATGAAGACTTAATTCCAGTTGAAGATGTAATTATCACATTAACTGAATCAGGATATATTAAGCGTCAACTTGTAGATACATATCGTGCTCAAAATCGTGGAGGACGTGGTATTAAATCATTAACGTTAAATGAAGAAGATTCTATCGATACAATGATTTCAATGTCAACACATGATTTCTTATTGTTGTTTACAGATAAGGGTCGTGTATATCGATTAAAAGGATACAATGTTCCAAGCGGATCTAGAACATCTAAAGGAATTCCAATTGTGAATTTAATGACTTTGGAAAAAGGTGAAAAAGTAAATGTTCTTGTAGCTGTTCCTAAGGATGATGAAAGTGAAACATTATTATTTGTCACAAAGAATGGTATTGTAAAACGTACATCCGTATCTGAATTTGAAAATATCAATCGTAATGGTAAGATTGCGATTAGTTTAAAACCGGATGATGAATTACGTTTTGTGAAATTAACTACAGGTCAAGATGAAGTAATTATTTCTGGATCAAATGGTAAAGCTGTTCGATTTAATGAAGATCAAGTTCGTATCATGGGACGTAGCGCAAGTGGTGTATTAGGATTCAATTGTGACGGCAGTGAAGTTGTAGGTGCTGCACTATCAAGTGAAGGAGACACAGTTCTTGTTGTTTCTGAAAATGGTTATGGTAAACGTAGTAAGTTCGAGGATTATCGTTTGACTTCTCGTGGTAAAAAAGGTGTTAGCACAATTAATATCACAGAAAAGACTGGTAAGCTAATGTGTATGCGTGCGGTTACTGGTAAAGAAGATGCGATGATTGTTGCCAGTGATGGAATCATGATTCGTGTGGCTTTAGAGAATGTAGGAATCTATGGAAGAAATACACAAGGTGTAAGATTGATCAACTTAAATGGGGACGCGAAAGTAACGCGTATGACATTGGTAGATCATGAAGAGCCTGAAGTAGAATCCGAAGAAAATACAGAAGAATAATGCATGTAAGGAGTAGAATTATGATTTTACTCCTTTTTCATATGATAAATCAGATAGAAATAACCCGAATACATTGTATAAACGACACGTTGATTGCCTATTTGATAGAATGGATATAAATTATTATAGAAAGAAGTGATATATGTGAACGCAAAAGATATGGGAATGTTTATCTGTAAGTTAAGAAAAGAAAACAATATGACGCAAATGGAATTAGCTCAACAGCTACATGTCACAGATAAAGCTGTTAGCCGATGGGAACGTGGAATAGGATATCCAGACATTCAATTGTTACCTGCCCTATCTGAATCTTTGCATGTTTCTGTGGCTGAATTGATATCATGTAAAAAGAGTTTGAATTATTCGAATGAAGAAGTCACAAATATTATTCACAATTTAGATGTATACAAAATGGAAAGTTTTAGACAAGATAGAAAAGCAGATAAAATTTCCTTAATATGTATGATCTTTGTTGCGGCATGTGTTTATATTTCTGGTCATGGAAGTATTATTGGATCTTTATGTATTGGCGCTATTTTTGCAATGGCAGTAATTGGCTTATACTATTTGTATTATGATAATTCAACAAAACGAATTTATGCCTTCTTTTCTCTATTAGGGTTACTTTTGTTTATTCAGTTTTTAATATTCATGGGAATGGATTATAGATGGATTTCTTATATTTTAATACTATATATAATTGTGATATTGAATATGATTTGTAGATAAGTAGAATCATATGATAAATCCGATTTAATGATGCTATTTCGCAGAATAAGCGGTTGACTTTAGCTTTGTTTTAATGGTATAAATGTGTTGAAAACAAAGATAAGGATAAGTAGATTATTCAATATATGGATTAGAGACAGTATGGTTGGTGAAAATACTGATATGAGTAATTGAATAGCACCTTAGAGTGATCAAATGAAATTAGTAGTTTGATCCGGTACATACCGTTATCATGTTAAGAGATCATATATGTATATATATGATAAAAAGGGTGGCAACGCGAGACATCGTCCCTTTATGGGTGTGAGTGTCTCTTTTTTTATGCAAGGAGGATATCATGCTAGATATGAAATTTGTCCGTGAAAACCCGGACATTGTTAAAGAGAACATTAAGAAAAAGTTCCAAGACTACAAATTGCCTTTAGTTAATGAAGTGTTGATGGAGGACAAAGAACTTCGTCAAACACAACAACATGCGGATGATTTGCGTGCGAATCGTAAAAAGATTTCTAAAGAAATCGGTAAATTAATGGGTCAAGGCAAAAAAGAAGAGGCTGAAGAGATTAAGCAACAAATGGCTGAAATCGCTCATGAGCTAACAGCTTTAGAAGAAAAAGAAATCAAATTAAGAGAGTCTGTAACAGAAAAAATGATGCAGATTCCAAACATCATTGATGATAGTGTTCCGATTGGAAAAGACGATAGTGAAAATGTTGAATTAGAAAGATTCGGCGAACCTGTTGTTCCTGATTTTGAAATTCCTTATCACACTGAAATCATGGAACGTTTAAGTGGAATTGATTTGGATGCAGCACGTCGTGTAGCTGGTAATGGATTCTACTATTTAATGGGAGACATTGCTCGTCTACATTCAGCAATTTTAAATTATGCTCGTGATTTCATGATTGATAAAAAAGGATTTACATTTGTTATTCCACCATATATGATTCGTAGTTCAGTTGTTGATGGTGTAATGTCATTTGCAGAAATGGAAGGCATGATGTATAAAATCGAAGGTGAAGATTTGTATTTGATTGGTACAAGTGAACACTCTATGATTGGTAAATTCAAAGACACAATTCTTGAAGAAAAAGATCTTCCATATACATATACTTCATACTCACCTTGTTTCCGTAAAGAAAAAGGTGCTCACGGTATTGAAGAACGTGGTGTATATCGTATTCACCAATTCGAAAAACAAGAAATGATTGTTGTTTGTAAACCGGAAGATAGTATGGAATGGTTTAAAAAATTGTATATGAATACTGTAGAGTTCTTCAGAACATTAGATATTCCAGTACGTACTTTGGAATGCTGTTCAGGTGATTTGGCAGATTTAAAATGCAAGTCAGTGGATGTTGAAGCTTGGTCTCCACGTCAAAAGAAATATTTTGAAGTCGGAAGTTGCTCTAACTTGACAGATGCTCAGGCACGTCGTTTAAAGATTCGTGTTAAGGGTGAAAATGGAGAAAAATATTATGCACACACATTAAACAACACTTGTGTTGCTCCACCAAGAATGTTGATTGCATTCTTAGAAAATAATTTACAAGAAGATGGATCTATCTTGATTCCAGAAGCTTTACAACCTTACATGGGTGGTAAAAAGAAAATTGGTTAATTATGAAGGCTGTCATTTGACAGCTTTTTCTATTGCGAATTGACAATGGATTTGATATAATAACCTAGCTACTACAATGATATCTTGTGAATCAGGTCAGGTCGGGAACGAAGCAGCCTTAAGCAAGCTCCATCATGTGTAGTAGTTTTTTTATATTTTGTTTAAATTTCATGTATGATTAATATATAGGGAGAGGATATGAATATGGATGATGTGAAATGGATGAAGGAAGCTATCAAGCAGGCAAAAAAAGCAGAAAGCTATGATGAGGTTCCTATTGGTTGCGTGATTGTAAAAGATGATAAAATTATAGCTCGAGGATATAACAAGCGAGAAACTATGCAACAGAGTATTGCTCATGCTGAAATCATGGCTATTCAAAAAGCTTGTAAAAAATTAGGTACATGGAGATTGGAAGATTGTGTTTTGTATGTAACTTTGGAACCGTGTCCTATGTGTGCAGGTGCCATTATCCAATCTAGAATCAAAGAAGTTGTTTATGGAGCATCAGATCCTAAAGGAGGTTGTGTAGGCACATGTACAAATTTATTCGAAGTATCTGAATTTAATCATCATCCTATATATAGAAGAGGCATTCTAGAATCTGAATGTTCAGATTTATTGAAACATTTTTTTAAGAAAAAAAGAGATATGAAAAAGAAGCAGAAATCATAATTCAAAAAGATTTCTGCTTTTCATATATATAGAATACATCAAATAAAATGAGTAAAACTATGATAAAATAGGATACAGGAAAACAATATAGAAAGGATATAAACGAATGGCATATCAAGCGTTATATAGAAAATATAGACCAAGTAATTTTGATGAAGTTGTTGGTCAGACACATATAATTCAAACATTAAAAAATGCGATTGTTCAAAATCGTATTGCCCATGCCTATTTATTTTGTGGGCCTAGAGGTACAGGAAAAACTTCAATCGCAAAAATATTTGCGAAGACATTGAATTGTACAAACAGTCAGGATGCTCCTTGTGGAATCTGCGAGAACTGTAAGATGGCCGCAAACGGAAGTCATCCAGATATTATTGAAATTGATGCGGCTAGTAACAACGGTGTTGATGAAGTAAGAAATTTAATTGATAAAGTAAAGTATGCTCCTATGCAAGGAAAATACAAGATCTATATTATTGATGAAGTTCATATGATGACTTCAGGAGCATTCAATGCATTGTTGAAAACAATCGAAGAACCTCCTGCTCATGTGATTTTTATATTTGCGACAACTGAACCTAATAAAGTATTGCCTACGATTATTTCTCGTTGCCAAAGATTTGATTTCAACAAAGTGAGTGTAAAGGATATTAAATACCGATTGTCTGTGGTTTGTAAAAATGAAGGTATAGAAATTGATCAGGATGGTTTGACATTGATTGCACAGCTTGCAGATGGAGGTATGCGAGATGCTTTATCTATTTTGGATCAATGCGTAGCATATTGTACATCTCATATTGATGTGAATGATATCCGTAAAATCTATGGTGTCATAACATCAGAAGATATTGGTCAATTATTTAGTTCAGTTTATAAAAAAGATGTAGATAGTTTTATAAAAGATATTCAGAAATATTCAGATATGGGAATGGATATAAAACGTTTAACGGCAGACTTTATTCATATGTTAAAAGATAGTTTAATTCTAGATTATTCAGAAAATTCTACTTTAGTATCGGATATGAATAAAGATATGATTCGGAAATATTTCAAATCCGCTCCTATTCATTTCAGAATTCAATGCATGGAAGAATTGATGGATACATATAATAAATATACGTATGCGTCGAATGCATTGGATTATCTAGAAGCCTCTTTGTTAAAGATTTCAAGTTATTCATATGAACCAAAAAGTAATAAATTCGAATCTGAATATGATAATAATTCGGATATTGAAGAAGAAGATAATTATGAAACGTCATATGATGATAGTTCTGATAACTCAGATATTATTGAGAAAAGCAGCAAAATAGGTGATAAAAATAAGGTTTTAGAGAAATCTGAAATTTCTGATGTTTCACGTGAAACATTAAAACAGTCAGAAAACGCGGATAATAAAATCATATTGAATGATGATTTTGTTGTTCAACTACTTGTTGGGGCAAACAAAATGGAAAGAAACATAGATACAACTAAATTCAATAATATAGGACAATTCACATCAAGTTTGGAATTTGGAAAATATGCAGCTACTCTAAGAAACAGTGTCATAATGGCAAGTGGATCAAATTATATTGTGGTATGTACATCGAGTGAAATCTTCGCAAAACAAATTAATGAATTTGAACTAAATTATGGATATGAAGATTTTATGGAGGTGTTATTAGGAAAGGCAAAGAAAGTATTCGCACTGGATAAAACACAACAAGAAAGAGTTCTTGATGTTTTTAAGGAAAAGATGATTTGTGGAAATCTTCCGGAACCATTTCAAGTTCTATTAAGAAGAAAAGAGTCTATAACAGAAAATAACATGAGTATAGAAAATCATATGAAAAGTTTATTTCCAAACATTGAGATAAAAGAAGATTAGAAGGTGAAATATGTATCCAAAAACATTTGATGATTTAATATATGAATTTCAGAAATTACCAGGAGTAGGTGCTAAGACAGCTGAAAGATATGCATTTACTGTACTTAGTTGGAATGAAGATGAAATATCTGAAATGGCAGAAACGTTAATTAATTTAAAAAAGAAAGTAAAAAAATGTACATGTTGTGGGAACTTAACAGAAGATGAACTATGTGAATTCTGTAAGAGTTCAAAACGCAATCAGAATATCATATGCGTTGTGCAAAACCCAAAAGATATATCTGTAATTGAGTCTATGCAAGAATTTAATGGTGTATATCATGTACTTGATGGTTTGATTAACACACAAAAAGGAGTTCTACCAGACCAATTGAATATTATGTCACTCTTAAAAAGAATTAATGAAAATACAGAAGAAGTTATATTAGCGTTGGATCCAACTGTAGAAGGGGAGACAACAGCATTATATATATCTAAACTTTTAGAAGGTAAGTGTAGAGTTTCAAGATTAGCTCATGGAATACCTGTAGGTAGCCATTTAGACTACACAGACGCTATGACGTTGTTAAAAGCGTTTGAAGGGCGTAAAAGCTCTTAAATATGCTTAATCGTATGAAGTATTTATGATATTTCATACGTTTTTTTTATTTAATATGATTAAATATGGATAAATCCTATCTAAAACACATGTTCATATGATTAAATCATACATGGAGCACCAATTTACATACCAACAGACAAAGTAATGGCAATTTATTGATTTTATTCCTGTTTTCCTAAAATAATCACATGGAGAGTAAAAGATTATCAAAACTATCTTATGCTCTATCATATGAAAAAAATATGATGAATCATATCATAAAAGCAACATTTATATATTCATGTGAATTTAAAATCATAGAAAATAGAAATATGAAACTGAATATGAAATGATAAAACAGAGATAATGGTTTCATATGATAAAAAAATACAGTTTTAAATAGTCATATGAAAATTGAAAATATGCTAAATTAATCATATGATTTAAATAAATGAAATATGAATTTAAAAAATGAAATCATGTGATATATATATGAAAAGTGAAATGAAGAAAAAATATAATTTTTGACATAAATACTATTTATGATGATTCATGTGAGAAAAATATGAAAAAGATTAAATGAATTATGACATATATAAAAATAATAGGAAATTCATATATAGGTATAGCTTTATTTAAAAAACTATGATAGACTAATCGTGACTCGTTATATTATTGTTATGAATTTCATAGGAAGGGGACGTGAATATGTCTGAAGAAGCGTCAGCAATTGATGTGTATTATGATATGGATATTGCACAAATATGTCAGCACTTTAATAAATCAAGAAATACAGTAGATAAGGCTATCGCAAAGTTGGTAAAAGATAATCCAGATAAAGATTGGAAGTATAAAAATCCAATTACACGTAGAATTACCATTAAAGCTGAAGGCGTTGAAAGGTTATCTACTTACTTCAGAAAAGAAAAGCATGAAGTTTCTACTGTAGAAATGGAACTTCGATTTGAAAATGAAAAATTAAAGGCGATTATAGAAGAAAAAGAGAAAGCCCAAGCTCAGATCGAACAATTATATCAAGAAAAATTGAAATTAGAAATTGAAAAGAGCAGACAAACATTCTTATTGGAAACTCAAACAAAAGATGAAAGAATTTCTGAATTAGAATCTGAAAATCAGAAATTAAAAGAAGTGGAAGAACTTTATAATAAAAATATAGAGGAAATAGAAAATTATAAGAAAAAAGAAGAAGAATATAATTCCAAATCCTTCTTCTATCGTTTAACTCATAAATTTTAATCATTCATTGCCCTGGCAATTTTGCTGGGGCAATTTTTTTGCCATTTCAATCCATATTGATCCAATATTGAGTTGAAAAATTGAATTCCATCGTGATCGGATGTGTATTCATATTCGATTTCATAATCAATATGATTTTTAAAAGTGGTTTTATCTAAGCATAATTCTCCGTTTTCAAATTCATATACATTTCGTAAAGTTGTAAAATTGGCCGTTGGATGTAAATTTTTAGGAATTTGATATTGATTGAACCAATTTAATATTTCTGGGTCTTCAATCTCATTTATGTTTTCTGTAGATATTTCTTTTTCAAATTCATAGTGTGTGTATTCATCTTTTTTGATTTTTAATGTGAATATCTTTTTGTTTTCGATTGTTCTTATTCGAACGGCACCATGTTGTTTTTTTACATCTTGATTTGCGGTATCGTAATATGTATTTGTTTGAATGATTGATTTATGAAAATCATATGAATTCATAATATTATCGTAAACTTGTTTGTTGATTAGTAATTTTAATTCTCTTTCAATATTATCGTACATTTATATCACCCATAAATATGTTACAATATATTAAAGAAAAGAGGAAGTGATTTAATGCGTTTTAGTATAGTGGATCGAGGAGATGAAAACTCTAAAAGAGTTGCCGATACTCTAAAGAAAAAATGTTTTTCTATAGGATGGCAGTATGATGATGAACACTGTGAGATTATTTTTTCTGTAGGAGGAGATGGCACTTTATTAAGGGCCATCCATACATATATTGATAAATTAGATGAAATCCAATTTGTTGCGATACATACAGGAAATCTTGGCTTTTTTACGGACTATACACAAGATGAAGTGGATCATCTAGTTTATGATTTGAAACATAATAAACCAGTTGTAGAAGAATTTAATTTACTTCAAATGGATCTTCCTCAAATTAATGAAACATTATATGCTTTAAATGAAGTTCGAATCGAAAGTTTAGCCAAAACATTGGTATTGGACATTTCAATTGATGATGAATTCTTTGAAAGTAGTCAAGGTTCAGGAATTTGTGTAAGTACTCAATCTGGTTCTACTGCGGTTAATAGAGCTCTAAAAGGAGCGGTTGTTGATCCAGGGTTAAAGGTTTTACAACTTTGTGAAATCATGCCTATCTCACATAAGAACCATCATTCTTTAAAAAATCCATATATTATGAACGATAATCGAAAAATTAGTGTTAGAGGCGATACTTTAGCATATGCTCATGTATGCTATGACCATTTAGAAAGAGATTTAAAATCTATATCTGAAATCATCATTCATTCAAGTACAAAAAAAGTACGATTTGCGAGATACCGTACTTATTCTTATTTAACAAGACTTAAAAATTTATATTGATTTTTTTCTAGAGCGATTCAAATGAATCGTTCTTTTTGTTGAGGGTGAAATATTTAAAATAATTGCGAAAGATATAAAATATGAAAGAATACTACTACCACCATAAGATATAAGTGGTAATGTGATTCCTGTAATCGGAAGTAATCCAACAATCATACCTGTATTTTGAAGTTGTTGATATAGAAGCATGGCAATAATACCAACAACGATAAATCGGTCTTTTCTATCTTTTGTAGCGTAAGCAATTTTACACAAATAAATATCTAGTAATAAGCAAAGAATTAGAATAAATGTTGTTCCAATAAAACCGAAACACTGACCGAATGCTGCAAAGATAAAGTCGGTATGTGCTTCTGGAATAGAAATGATATTTGCCTGTAAACCATAGCCTGTTAGACCAGCACTTCCTAATGACAATAATGCGGTATATAGCTGGTTTGAACTACCTCGAATATTGCTTTCAGGTTCTAGCCATGCATCAATTCTTTGTAGTTTATATGAAGATATAAATGAAGAAAGGATTTCGGGATATTCAAAATATAAAAACAAGAATGTTCCTACTACAATAGCTAAAAAGGCAAAAATTCCGATGACATATTCTTTTCGAATACCACTACAACATACTAAAATAAAAATATTGAAGACAATGATAATACATATACCAGTATCTGGCTGCATCATGATTAAAAATAACGGTGGAAATAGCACTTTTGCGATTTGCCAAAGTAATAATAAATCATCTTTATGTGTTGGGTTTGGATGTTCATTTTGATGCTCAACAATAATTTGTGAAACTAAAACAATTAAAACGATTTTGATAAATTCACTTGGCTGAAAACTACCAATCAACGGCAATTGAAACCAGGAAATGGCACCATTGACTTCACTTGCGAAAGGAAGTGAAATTCCAACAAAGTTAAATAACATACGGGATAAAAACAAATAAATAAGACATAACATTAAAATCTTATAGGCTATATCCATATAAGAATATATTTTTTTATTTTGGAGAATTGTAAGAAAGAACATTGCGATGAAACCTACAACGAACCAAAATAATTGACGCAATAAATATGAATATCCACTTCCGGATTTAATTAAATTGAAAGAATTATATAACGCAAAACAACTAGTTAAACCAAAAAGGATTAGAATTAGAATCAAACCAATATCAATTTGAATGGACTTGTTTTTCCATTGAATCGTTTGTTTCATTAGTAAAAACCTCCTTATTCAGTGTTTTTAATTATAACATATTTATTTTGAAATTTTGGTATAATAGTCATGTTAGGATGATGATTTATGGCAGAAAAAAAATATACACCAATGATGCAACATTATTTAAAAATGAAAGAAGAAAATCCAGATGCGATTTTATTTTATCGCTTAGGGGATTTTTATGAAATGTTCTTTGACGATGCAAAATTGGTATCACAAGAATTGGATTTAGTATTAACTGGAAGAAGTGCAGGCGTAGAAGAAAAAGTTCCGATGTGCGGTGTTCCTTTTCATGCAGCTAATTCATATATTTCTCGTTTAGTAAAAAAAGGATATAAAGTAGCAATTTGTGAACAATTAGAAGACCCTTCTAATGCGAAAGGATTAGTGGATCGAGGAATTGTAAAAATTGTTACACCAGGAACTTATATGGATTCAACTATGGATGCCAAAACTACAAACTACATGGCATCGTGTGATATTTCTAGTTTTGAAATTACAGTGGTTTATTGTGAATTAAGTACGGGTGAATTGAAATATCAAACTCTACAACGATCATTAGTTGCTTTACAAAAAGCACTGTTAGAACAAAATGTAAGTGAACTTGTTTGTCCGATGGCAATGGATAAAAAATGGATGAGTGCACTAGAAGAAATGGAAACAATACTTATTTCGAAACATAAAAAGTCAAGTGTTGATTCACAAGATCTACCATTATTAAATGGAATTGAATCCGAGTCATTAAAAGAGGCGTTTGCACTTTTAATGGCATATTTAAAAGATACACAAAAACAACATATTGATCATTTCTTGCCGATTGAATCGATGGACAAAGATAAAGTGCTAGTTATGGATTATGAAACCAAGAATCATTTAGAACTGGTTTCAAGTCAATCAACAAATGCTAAGGCAGAAAGCTTATGGTCTTTTATGGATAAATGCCAAAGCGCAATGGGATCAAGACTGTTAAAAAGGTGGATTGAATATCCGTTAATTGATGCAAAAAAAATTGCGAAAAGACAAGCCGCAATCAAAGATTTAAAAGAAAACTTCATGTTGAGAGAAAATTTGAAGGAACATTTAGTTTATGTATATGATATGGAAAGACTTGCAAGTCGTATGGCTTATGGTAGTGCAAGTCCTAGAGATGTTTTACAACTTGTTGCTACACTAGAACATGCAAAACCTATATTGGATCTAGCTATTTCTTTGGATTCATATCCAGAATTTTCTCAAGTGCCAGATTGCCAGGAATTATATAATGAAATTAAAAATGCGATTGTAGAAAATCCGCCACTAACACTAAAAGAAGGTGGTGTATTTAATGATGGTTACAATCAAGAATTGGATGAAGTAAGAAGAATTGCCAAAAAAGGGAAAGATTTTATTTTAGAACTTGAGGCTAAAGAACGCGAAAGAACGGGTGTAAAATCATTAAAAGTCGGATACAATCGTATTTTTGGCTATTTTATTGAAGTTCGTAATGGGAATTTATCAAATATCAAAGATGAATTTGGATATCATGCGAAACAAACACTTGCTAATGCAACGAGATTTGTTACACAAGAATTAAAAAAAAAAGAAGAACAAATTTTACATGCACAAGAAACAAAGGTGAAGTTGGAACAAAGTTTGTTTAATGATTTATTATTAAGAATAAAAAAAGATTTATTTGATCTTCATGCGTGTGCACAAGCATTGTCTACAATTGATGTACTAGTTTCTTTGGCAATCCTTGCTAGTGAAAAAGGATATGTATGTCCAGTTTTTCATTCTGGATACAATGTCAATGTAGTAGAAGGAAAACACCCGATATTAGATGATCGTATGAAGAAAAAAAGATATGTATCGAATGATTGGAAAATGTCAGAAGATGAACATGTTCAATTAATTACAGGGCCAAACATGGGTGGTAAATCAACTTATATGCGACAAAACGCTTTATTGGTGGTAATGGCACAAATGGGAAGTTTTATTCCTGCAAAAACAGCAGAATTACCTATTTTTGATCGCATTTTTACAAGAATTGGTGCTTCGGATGACATACTAACTGGAAAAAGTACATTTATGGTAGAGATGATGGAAGCAAATGCTGCTTTGTGTTATGCAACAAAACATTCTCTAATTTTGTTTGATGAAATTGGTCGAGGAACAGCAACATATGATGGTATGGCTCTTGCACAGGCAATGCTCGAATATATTGATGAAGCTATTGGTGCAAAAACATTATTTTCAACACACTACCATGAATTAACAGATTTAGAAAAAGAACATCCATCAATGCATAATGTTCATGTGGATGTTCGTGAAGAAAAAAATGAAATTGAATTTAGATACCGTATCATTGACGGAAAAGCAGATAAGTCGTATGGTATCAATGTTGCGCGTCTTGCGCATTTACCAAAAGTTGTTTTGGACAGAGCGGCACAACTTCTAACAAATTTTGAAAATCAAGATAATAATCAAAATTATCAACCAAGTTTATTTGTGATGGAACAAGTTCAACCAGAAAAATCCAAACTTTTACAACAATTACAAGAATTAGATATTGATTCAATGACACCAAGAGATGCTCTGGATTGTCTGTATGAATTAAAGAAACTAAGTGAAAAAATCGAATTATAAATATGAAAATCATATGAATGGAGGTGCAAAGTATGGCTAAGATTCATGTTTTGAGTGAACATTTAACAAATATGATTGCAGCTGGAGAAGTTGTTGAAAGACCAGCTGGAATTGTAAAGGAATGCGTTGAAAATAGTATTGATGCAGGTGCTACAGTCATAGAAGTTGAAGTCTTTCAAGGTGGTATTGAAAGAATTGTGATTACAGATGATGGTTGTGGAATGGATCATGAAGATGCACATTTAGCTTTTATGCGACATGCCACAAGTAAAATGCATTCTGAAGAAGAATTGTTCAATATTCAAACAATGGGATTTAGAGGAGAGGCATTACCAAGTATTGCTTCTGTTGCCCAAGTCGAATTACAAACGAGCAATGGTGAAGAAGGTACCTTATTAAGATATAACTATGGAAGTTTGGATGTGGATGAAAAATGTAATTGTCCTAGAGGAACAAAATTAGATGTTTCTGGATTGTTCATAAAAACACCGGCTCGATTCAAACATTTGAAAAGTACTTCATATGAATTTTCTGTCATTGCAGATTTAATGAATAAAATGGCATTATCACATCCGGATATTCGTTTTCAACTTTCTCATGATGGGCGAGTTGTATTTCAAACGAGTGGAAATGGAAATATTCAAGAAATTCTATATCAAATGTATGGGAAAGAAGTAGCACAGAATGCAATTCATTTTGAAGGAAGTAATGAAGATTTTCATATTCATGGATATGCGATTCAGCCAAAAATAAATCGTGCAACAAAATATTTTATGTTTTTAACTCTAAATACAAGATTGATTCGTAGTGTCGCAATCCAAAAAGCGATTCTAGATGCTTATAGTGATTATATGCCGCCAAATCGTTTTCCAATTGTAGTATTACAGATGGATTCAGATACACAATTGGTTGATGTAAACGTTCATCCAAATAAATGGGAAGTTCGTTTATCAAAACAAGGTGAAATGTTAGATTTGATCAAGAAAACGATTCAAGATGCATTAAATGCATCTCTAAAAACAGTTTCAGTAAGTAAACCAGAAAAGAAAAGTGTTATATTTGAACAGCCAGAAATACAATATTCATATCCTGTTAAGCCGCGTTTAAAAGAAGATAAAACGATTGAACAAAGTTTTCAAAACTATAAGCCAATTAAAGAAACAATAGTTGAGGAAAAAAGAATATATGAAGAAAAAAAGATTCCTGAAATAAAAATACAAGAAGAGCCTATTTCATATCCATTACCTAAAGTGGAAGAAACGAATGATAAGGGTCCTGAATTTTTTAAGCATTTGCAGGTTTTAGCCCAACTTCATGATTCCTATATATTATGTAGTAATGAAGAAGGATTAGTTATTGTGGATCAGCATGCTGCCCAAGAAAGATATCATTATGAACAATTGAATGAGAAACTATTGGTTCAATGTACAAATAAACAACCATTAATGGTTCCTATTCAATTGGATGTATCAAGTAATGTTTTAGCTCAATATATGACAATCAATGAAAAAACAGCATTTTTTGGGATTGAATTTGAACCATTTGGCACAGATCAATTGATTCTTCGTGAAATTCCACTATGGTTTCATGATGTGGACCAAAAACAATTCTTACAAGATTTATTAGATTATTTTGTGGAAAATCAAGACGTAGATATGGCAAAACTTAGAAAACATATGATTGCGACTATGGCTTGCCATAGTTCAATTCGTTTTAATCGACCATTATCTATGCAGGAAATGGAGCAAGTCATTTTAGATTTACAAAAGTGTAAACAACCATATCACTGTCCCCATGGAAGACCTACAGTCATTGTGATGAGTGATGGTGAGTTGAGAAAGGAATTTGAACGTGGATAGACAAAAAGTTTTAGCAATTGTAGGACCAACTGGAATTGGAAAAACAAGCCTTTCTGTATGGTTGGCAAAACAATTGAATGGAGAAATAATATCTTGCGATAGTATGCAAGTATATAAAAAAATGGATGTTGGTACAGCAAAAGTTACTAAAGAAGAAATGCAGGATATTCATCACGAATTGATTGATGTCCAAAATTATGATGAACCTTATAACGTAAAGGTTTTTCAAGAAAAATGTCGTACAGCTATCGAAGATGTTGTAAAAAGAGGAAAGTTTCCCATTTTATGCGGTGGAACAGGACTTTATTTAAAGGCAGCGTTATATGACTATGAATTTCAAGAAGAACAAGAAGATACAGCTTATACAACCTATTTAAATTCTAAAACAAATGAAGAATTGGTTGTGATGTTAGAAGAAAAAGATGCAAAAGCTCTAGAAAAAATTCATCCTAACAATCGTAAACGTTTGATTCGTGCTCTACAAATTTGTCATAGTGGTACTTCAAAATCAGAACAAGAAGACAAACAACAACATATTCCATTGTATGATGTATACTTTTTAGGTTTAGATGTGAAACGAGAAATTTTGCATGATCGAATCAATAAAAGAGTGGATATTATGTTTGAAAATGGTTTGGTCAAAGAAGTAGAAGAATTATTCTCAAATCCCAAAACATGGGAATATACAAGTTTTCAAGGTATTGGATATAAAGAATTTAAAGATTATTTCTTAAAAGAAAAAAGTATAGAGGAAGTAAAAACAGCTATAAAAACACATTCTAGACAATATGCGAAAAGACAATATACATGGTTTAAAAATCAAATGCCTGTACATTGGTTTGAAGCACAGAATAGAGATGAAATATATAGTGCAGTAAAGGAATGGTTGGATGATGAAGACAAATGAAAGAAGTGAATTGTTGCTTGGAAAAAAGGCTCTAGAAACACTAAATGATAAAACGGTCCTTGTTGTTGGTGTGGGTGGAGTTGGATCTTTTTGTGTAGAAGCCTTAGCAAGAACTGGGGTAGGTCATCTAATTCTAATAGATAAAGATTGTGTGGAACCAAGCAATATTAATCGTCAATTGGTTGCGACTTTAGATACAGTAGATCAAATTAAAGTCAATGTATTGAAAGAAAGAATTCGTACACTAAATCCAAATTGTATTGTGGATACATTTGCATTTTTCTATGATCAAACAAGAGATGATGCGATTTTTTCACAACCTATTGATTTTGTGATAGATTGCATTGATTCCATTCAAAGTAAAAAGGATTTAATGCAAGCCTGTATAGATCGAAATATACCATTCTTATCAAGTATGGGAATGGCTAGGCGCAAAGATCCTACAAAACTTGTTGTTACAGAAATAGAAAAGACAAGTTATGATCCAATGGCTAAACAAATTCGTCAATGGAAACGAAAAAATCGTATTCGAAATAAAATATGGGTTGTAGCATCTACAGAAATTCCTATACCAGTAGAATCAGGACAACCATTACCAAGTGCAATTTTTGTTCCTGCAAGTGCAGGACTACTTCTTGCGAGTACCTGTGTAGATCGATTGATTGAAGTATAAAACGGAAGGAAGAGTATATGAAGGACGTATTTATTGTAAATCCTAAATCTGGAAAGAACATTCAATATGAATTGATTAAGGAAATTAAAGAACATTTTCAAGGAAAAAGAATCATTATCGAAAAAACCAAAGGTCCTGAACATGCGACATTTATCGCAAAAAAATATGCTCTATCCAATGAACCTGTACATTTATTTGTTTGTGGTGGAGATGGAACTTTGCATGAAGTTATTAATGGATGTGCAGAAAAAGAAAATGTGACCATTTCTGTGATTCCGATTGGAACAGGAAATGATTTTGTGAAATATTTTGAAGATTTAAAAAGAGAAGACTTTTTAAATTTGGCAAACTATTCAGAACCAGAATATATAGATTGTGACTTAATAAAAGTAAATGGAGAATACTCAATAAATACCGTTTCCTTTGGTTTTGATGTTGAAGTCGCAAAACAAGTAAATGAACTAAAGAAAAAAATGCCTACAGAAGGTATTATTCCATACGCATTATCCGCTTTGATCAGTTTAAGAAAACCGATATGTAAAGAATATCAAATTCAGGTCGATACAAAAAAATTACCGAAAGATAAATATGGATTTTTAGTATTTGCGAATGGAAAATACTATGGTGGAGGCTTTAAACCATGTCCAGATGCCAATATTGATGACGGATGGATGGATGTTTGCTTGATTTCAAATGTGAAAAGACATCAAATCATAAAATTGGCAAAAAAATACCAAGAAGGAAATCACCTTCAATACACAAATCTAGTCTCTATGTATCAGGCAAAAACAGTTCATTTAGATACGGAAAATGAGCTTATTTATGCAAATCTAGATGGAGAAGTCAAAGGATTTAAAAATCCAACAATCGAAATTGTAGAGAAGGCAATTCGACTTGCCCTTCCTAGAATATCGTGAGTATGATACAATATTCAAAAATATAGGGAGTGTGAAAAATGGATTCGGATTTATGGATACAAATCCTAGAGTTAGTAGTTTTATTAACATTATCAGGCTTTTTTTCTTCAGCTGAAACGGCAATGGTTTCAGTCAGTAAAATTCGTTTGAGAACATTAGAAGAAGAAGGAAATAAAAAGGCTGCATTAGCCTTAAAAATATTGGAAAATCAGTCGAAAATGCTAAGTGCTATATTGATTGGTAATAACTTAGTGAATACTTCAGCTGCAAGTATTGCCTCATTGATTGCGTATTCTTTTGGTGGAGCTGCTGTAAGTATCGCAACATTTATTATTACTTTTTTAATTTTAGTATTTGGAGAAATCACACCAAAAACATGGGCTACGATCAATGCAGATAAACTTGCGATTGCGTATGCACCAATCATTTTACTTTTGATGAAAGTTTTAACACCAGTTATCTGGTTTGTGAATTTATTTAGTTCAGGCATACTAAAATTAATGGGAATACAAAATTCAAATAAAAATATATCAATGACTGAAAGTGAATTGCGTACAATTGTAGATGTTTCACATGAAGAAGGTGTCATTGAAGAAGATGAAAAAGATATGATCAACAAAGTGTTTGATTTAGGGGATGCCAAGGCAAAAGATGTAATGGTTCCTCGTGTTCATGTTGTGATGGCAGAAATCGACAGTACATATAAAGATTTATTGGAGATATTTAGAGAAGAAAAATTCACGCGTATTCCAATTTATCAAGATAAGATTGATAATATTGTCGGTGTTGTAAATATGAAAGACTTGTTGATGTATGATGATTTCTCACATTTTGATATGCAGAAAGTTCTACGTAAACCTAAATTTACGTATGAAAATAAAAAAGTATCTGAATTATTGATTGAAATGAAACAATCCACATTTAACCTTGCGATAGTCATGGATGAATATGGAGAATTCTCAGGTATCGTTACGTTAGAAGACATTATTGAAGAAATTGTTGGAGATGTACAAGATGAGTACGATGCACATGAAGAGGAAAATATCATTAAATTAAATAATCAAACATATGATGTCAAAGGCTATTTAAGTTTACATGATTTAAACGATTATTTAGATTTAGACTTAGATAGTGAAGACTTCGATTCTGTAGGAGGCTTAGTTATTGATGCACTAGGCCGTTTGCCACAGACAAATGATGAAACAACTTTACCAAATGGAATTCGTATCAAGGTCTTAAAGGTAGAAAAAAACCGTATAGAATCTGTACGATTGATTTTACCGGATATACAAAATGAAAAGGATGCTTAGAACATCCTTTTTTCTATATTATTCAAAAATTGCACGTCCAATACGAACTGTATTGGATCCATGTTTTACAGCTAACTTGTAATCTTGAGACATTCCCATAGATAAAGTATCTATTTCAGGATATTGTTCTTTTAATTCTAAATATAAAGTATGCATTTGTTCAAACTCAGACTCAACTAATTCTTGATTGTCTGTTTTTGAAGCAACACACATTATGCCTTTGATTTGAATATGTTTAAATTCCTGTAGTTGAGAAATAAAGTTTTTCGCATCCTTAAAAGGATATCCCGTTTTATTTGGATCTTCCGAAATTTTTAGTTCTACTAATACCTTTTGAATGATGCCATGTTTGTTGGCTTGTTTCTCAATTTCTTCAGCAAGTTTCAATGAATCCAAGCTTTCAATCACATCAACCTTTCCAACAATATACTTCACTTTATTTGTCTGTAGATGCCCAATAATGTGCCAAGTATATTTTGGATCATACTTATCTATAAATTCCTGTACACGATTTTCTCCAAAAGTAGTTAGCCCCATTTTGGCGACTTCATCAATTTCTTCCTTTGTACGCGTTTTAGATACAGCCACTACATTAAAATCCTGTGCTTTTAGTTCTTCAATCAATTCTTTATTCATATTAAAACAGTCCTTTCAATACAAATTTAATTATAGACGAAGAAAAAAAAGAAGCAATACGTTGCTTCTAGTTAAATAGCTTTCCAAACAACCATCTTATAGTTGGTCCACAATAACAAATCTGCCAAAAGAAAGCCATTGGAAAATTAAATAAAATAGTCATAAACCAAACCGAAATAATTTGGATACCTGGAGTTTTAAATAGAATGGTCGCAATCAAACTCATGATTGGACACATAATACAAATAATGTAGAAAGAAATCGCAAGTGTAATAAAGAAAGGTCGATCCTTTGGTGTTACAACTTTAAAGGCAAAGTAATGAGCAAGTTTATCAACAAAGAAATATTCTAAAATAAAAGCAACCGGCCACATGATAACCAATTCATGAAAAGCTAACAAAAAGACTTGATTGGACATACCACCCATATTAAGTGCGATGTTGTAACAAATCATGGCATAAACCATTAAAAAAGACATAAATAAAGTAAATACAATATTCTCGAATTTAGTTTTTGGCATATATTTTCTCCTCCTAAATGACTTTTTGTGTTGTTCAATCAAAGACGTTTCCAATATGTACCAAAAAGAGAACGCTAGTAATGATACCACAATTTTTCGGTTTTTGTAATAAAAAATCAGCAAGAATCACTCTTACTGATGAATAGGGAAAGTTAATATAATAGTAAATAAATCATTTGTTTCGTCTTGATAGAAAGTACCATGATGGATTTCTATCATCTTTTTAACACTCTTTAAACCAATCCCATTACTTTCGACTTTATCTAAATGACGATTGATTGAATTCGTGAAACTCATTTTTAATTGGTCTTCTTCAATCGTTGCTTGAATCACAATATCTTTCCAAGGATCACAATACTTTTGAATATTTGAAAACACATTATTTAATATTCTTTGAATCATCGCAAAATTCGCATCCATAGATAGAGAAGTTTGTAGAGGCTCATATAAAATGTGTAGATCCATTTCTCTTAAATACTGAATATGATCTACCAATGTATTGATGACTCTTTGAATGGGAATATTCGATAAATCCGAATTGTATTCTGTAGAAAAGACAAGAGAATACTCAAACATTTTATTGGAAAGATATGTGATTTCTTCAACTTTAGCTAGACACTTTTGAAGATATTGATCACGAAATTCAATATCATCCCTTTTTAAATTCATGATTTCAAGGTATCCCTTTAAAGTTGTTAGTGGAGTTCTTAAATCATGGGATAAAGAAGAAATTAATTCTTTATTCGCAACACGCGCCTGTTGTTCATTGTCCATTGTTTGTAGAAAGGCAATGCGCATTTGATTCAAATCCTGGGCTAAACGCCCAATCTCATCTTTATCACTTACTTTGATTTCGTGATTCCATTCACCGATTGCTAAAGTAAACACATCTTCCTGTAAACTTTGAATAGAATGAATTCGTTTACGGATAAAACTTTGTAGGATAATTAAATAAAAAGAGAAAGAAATCAAAAGCGAAAGAATAATATAAGGAATTTGGAATGGAATCATTGGGAATGAAGTTATATATAAATAAACGGATTGGTTTTTAAAATGTATTGGATAATCATAATACAATGGGGCCTCCAAAACATCCAAATCATCAAAACTATATAACAACAAAAAATTATTGCTGCTTAATGGAGATTTGTCTGTAAAATAGATTCCATCCTGATCATATAATTCCACATACGCATGATTGAGTGCATTTTCTTTTAATATATGATTGATGGCTTTTTTATTTTCTTTCGTCAAATCAAAATTTTGGAGTTGTTTTTCTAATCTATTAACATAAGAAGAATAATCTTCCGATTGATAAAAAGTATCCATTAAAAACTCAAAGACAGCACTACGATTTAAATATAGAAATGAAAAAGAAGTTAATACCAACAATGTTGCACAAAGAAAAGAGAACATCATACGACTGGATAAGGAATAGAAGACGTTTTTCTTTGACCGGAGTGGTTTAAGATTTTTTAAAAGTAAATAAAAAAGAATTGTGATAATAAGACTTAAAATACAATCAAAAATACGATAAGAAGCATAATAATTTTTAAAAGATGGATACCACTCAATACAACTTGTTTTACTTGAACTTTTTATAAAAACACTATACTTTTGTGCATTTTTTAAAGGAGCACGACCACAAAACGCAAGTACAGAATCGATGACTTTATCATCGGGTTTATTTGATTTAGTTTTATATAAAATGACTTGATAACTTCCATTTTTTAATAATTGATTTAAATCTTTACGAATTTGAGTGTGGTTCATAAAATCCACTTGTTCTTGTTCATCCAAATAAGCCTTCGCCTCTTTGATCTCGTCTTTAGACAAAGTATCCGAATAATTAAAATGTGCATTTAAATAATCGTATACGACAAATCTTTGAGAATATATTGCGAAAAAGCTCAATAAAAAAACAAGAAGGGAAAGATATAGTCTCGTTATTTTTTTATTCAAAACGATACCCCTTTCCCCAAATTGTTTTTATGTATACTGGATTGGCGGGATCCTTCTCGATTTTCTTTCTAAGATTACGAATATGAACCATGATTGTATTATTTGCCGAATAATAATAAGGCTCATTCCAAGCCTTTTCATACAATTGTTCAGCTGAAAAAATCTGTTTAGGATTCTTCATCAACGTACTCAAAATATTAAATTCAATATCCGTTAATTCAACTTCCTTTCCATTGACCTCTGCATTTTGTTGGGCATAACGCAAAGTAAGACCATCCATACTTAAATCCTTTTCTGTATCAAGTAATGTTTCTTCTTTTTTACCCTTATAGACTTGATAACGACGAAGTAAAGCTTTAACTCTTGCCGTTAATTCACTATACGAAAAAGGCTTTGCCAAATAATCATCGGCACCACTTGAAAAACCAAGCGTCTTATCCGAATCTAATCCTTTGGCTGTTAAAAATAAGATAGGGACATTACTTGTTTCACGAAGCTTTAGACAAGTCTGGTAACCATTCATATTCGGCATCATGATATCAAGAATGATTAAATCGATGGAAGAATCAAACAATTGAAGGACCTCATTTCCATCTTTAGCTTCGATCACTTCATAGCCTTCGCCAGTTAATAAAATTCTTAATATTTCACGGATTTCTGCATTGTCATCCGCCACTAAAATACGCGTCTGCATGTTCACATCCCCTTTCTTTTATTCTATTTTACCCCAATTACTATAGGGTTTCCAATTTTCATAAGGCAACATATGATGTAAATGATCCATCACTTTCGATTGCGAAGAATACAACTGAATGACATCCAATTTTTCTTTATAATCTTTCTTGGATAATTTCTTTTCATTCTCTAATTCAGCCTTGTTTTTCTTTGATGCATACTTACCAAAATATACAAGCTGATTTGTCTTATCTTCTTTTTCTAAAATCATAGTAACATACTTAGATACCTTCTTATGATGTATATGCCCATATTCACCATCTGGATTATGCGTTACAATTTTGCCCCAATCCTTAGAATCGATTTCTTTTTTTATCTCTCTTTGAATATCCTTTTTACAAGACTTCCAGTTATCACGCTTACCCTTTGTCTTATCTGGAAAAGATAAAATAATTCCTTTGGAATGTGTTTTTTTCATGACATTCATAAATTCTTTTTTTCTTTTTTTATTGTTTCCATTCGTAATACATAAAACCGTGTAATTTCCATTGATTAAATGAGATCCACCCCAAATTGTTTCATCATCCGGATGTGCCACAATCATTAAAGATTCAGGCTCTTTGGCATGAATTACAGATGTATTTAGACAAAGCATCAAACTTAAGATGCATAATAATAACTTTTTCACACGTATCACCGGTAAAATTCTATCAAACATTTCTTAACACTCTACTTATATATTTCTTAAATCTTCTTAATATATTTAGGAAAGTTTAATATTTCCTTTTGTCGATACTTAAGATTTATTTTGTATAGTAAAACCATGAAAAAAAGAGATAAGTTTTACATTACAATACTATTTATATTACCCATTCTATTTGTACTTTGTGTATCCACATATTCCATGTATGGATCAAAGTTAGACTGGTTAGCACAACACGTATCTTTGGCAGACTATTTTCGACAAACCAAGCAATTACTTCCAGACAGTTTTGAAAATCTTCAAGGACAAACCAATGCCTTTAGCTTTTCATATTATGGATTATTAAGGCCAGACGTTTTAGTTTCTTATTTATTTCCAAATATTTCAATACATTTCTTTATTATAGGTTATGCAACATTTCTATGGGCATCTACAGGCGGACTTTGTTATTGCTGGCTAAGAAATAAAGGATACAAAGATTCGATTTGTTTCTTTTCAAGCATATGTTGCATATGCGCCAATTGCTTCTTTCAGTCCCACCAACAAATTATGTTTGTAGAAATTCTTCCCTTTTTATTTCTTTCAATGATTTTAATAGATAAAAATAAAAGACAATGGATCAGCCTATGTATATGCATGGCACTTTTCCATAATTATTTCTATACGCCAGGTATGATATTGATTCTGCTTTTATATGATTATAATCAAAACCATACGATAAAAGACATTCTGATTCCGATTCTTATTGGTATGGGTATGGCTACGATTTTATGGCTACCAACTGGATATTTGATTTTAAGCAATCATAAATCTGTTGTACAAACTAACCTATTCAATTTATTAATTCCAAATTTTACTCTAAAAGGACTTGTCTATGATAGCTATGGATGTGGGTTGACTGTGATTAGCTGGATTGCCCTATTTCAAGGAATACAATTTGAAAAGACAAGGAAACTATCGATTCTGTTGATTTTAATGTTTGTTTTCCCGATATTCTCTTATATATTGAATGGAACTTTATATGCACGCACAAAAATATTGGTGCTATGTTTACCACTCATTCTTATGATTCTTGCCCATTGGCTACAGGAAAGAAAGTTGAATAAAGGTTTACTTGTTTTAGCTAGTCTATTTCTTTGCACCAAAACTATGTTTATAGGACTTTTAATTTCACTTGTGTTTATTGGCTATTACTTTATGGATAAAAAAGAATGTTTAATGATATATGCCCTTGTACCTATGATTGTTTTTACAGGATTAAATTACAATCAGTGTTTAGATTCAAAACTCTATAATTCAATGTATTCTAAGGATAAACAAAAATTGATACAAAGAAATGATTTAAATCAACGAACAGCTGATTTAGATCAGGTGGGATATAGTGTGAATCACATATATGATTTAAAAGAAATGAAGGCATCAAGTTATACGTCAACAAGTAATTCTTTATATAACACTTTTGTGTATGACATTATAAAGAGTCCGATTTCCCAATCCAATCGAACGATCATAACGGATAGTGAGAATTATTTATATTTGAGTATGATGTCTGTTCAAAATGTACTCAGTAAAGAATCGAATTTATATGGATATAAAGAAGTAGATAGTAAAGGAAAATATAAATTATTAAAGAATAAAAATGTATTTCCAATGGTCTATGTCACAAGTGATACGATAAGTGAATCTAAGTTTGATAAACTCTTTTATCCATATAATTTGGATACCATCTATAATCGTACGATTGTGAATGGTGAAACAAGTAATGATTATGCCTCAAAGATGAAACTTATACAGAATTTAGATCAATCGATTGTGATTCAGAACAAAAAGAAAACAAAGAAAACGATACCCATTGATTTTGATGCTAAAAATAAACTGATCTGTATTGATTTTGATATAAAGAATTATACAGATAAAAAGATTTCGATATCCATAAACGGAATGAAGAATACATTGTCAAAAAAACATTCTGTGTATCCAAATGGGAATAAACATTTTACGTATATTCTTTCTAAAAAAGAATTAAAACAATTTGATGTTACTTTATCCAAAGGAAAATATAAGATATCCAATATTCACGTTTATACATGTGATATGAATGTGTTTGATCGTAAAGTAACAAAGATTAAATCTTTGAAAACGGATTCTATATTTAAAGGGAAAGTAACGACCTCTAAAGATGGTTATTTAGTAACTTCATATCCTTATGAAAAGGGATATGAAATTTATATTGATGGAAAGAAGCAGAATGTTGAAATTGTAAATAAGGCTTTTGTGGGATGCAAAATCAAAAAAGGAAGCCATACAATTACAATTCAATTTCATGCGTCATTTAAGAATGCAGGACTTGGTATAAGTGTTCTTTCAATTATGATAGGAGGATTTTGGATATGGAAAAAGTCAAAGAATTTATAAGCTATGGAATCGTAGGAGTTATGACAACTCTTGTGAATTATATTATTTATTTTATTTGTTTAAAAATAGGAATCAGTTGGCTAATTAGTAATAGTTTAGCTTGGATGGTAGCCGTTATTTTTGCGTATTTTTCAAACCGTAAAGTTGTATTTCATTCTAGTAATGATATGAAAAAAGAGTGTATCGAGTTTTTTGGACTACGATTTATGACATTACTTGTTGAAAATCTACTATTGTCCATTTGTATTGATGGCGTACATATTTCAAATTTATTATCTAAGATTTTAGTCAGTGTGATTACTGTTTTGGCCAATTATTTCTTGTGTAAATCTCATATATTTTCTAAGAAGGAGGAAATGTTGTATGAACAAAATTAGTGTTGTCGTTCCTTGTTTTAATGAAGAAGAAGTTCTTTCCGTGTTTTATAAAAAGACAAGTGAGGTATTAAATGAAATAGAAGACATTACCTATGAATTGTTGTTTGTGGATGATGGATCCAAGGATCACACAAAAGATATATTAAGAGCTTTGAGTTTAAAGGATGAGCATTGTGAATTTATTTCTTTTTCTAGAAACTTTGGTAAAGAAGCCGCCATGTTTGCGGGATTAAAGAAATCAAGTGGCAATTATGTTGTGATCATGGATGCCGATTTGCAGCATCCTCCTGTATTATTAAAAGAAATGTATAAGGCGGTTAGTGAAGAAGGCTATGATTGTTGTGCAGGAAAAAGAGTGGACCGTACGGGTGAAGGAAAGATTCGTAACTTTTTATCGCATACCTTTTATAAAGTAATGCAGAAAATGTGTAAAATGGATATGAGCGATGGTTGTGGCGATTTTCGTATGATGTCAAGACAAATGGTGGATGCGATTCTAGAGTTAAAAGAATACAATCGCTATATGAAAGGATTATTTTCTTTTGTAGGATTTGATACAAAATGGATTGAATTTCATAATGTACAACGAGCTGCAGGTAATTCTAAATGGAATTTCTCTAAACTATTCGCATATGCGATGGAAGGTATGTTTTCCTTTTCTACAGCGCCAATCGTGTGGATTGGTAATATTGGAACAGCCATTATGATTTCATCGATTTTAATGACTTTGTTTGGATTGTTAGTACATGTCACATCCATGTTTCATTTAGTATGTTTGATTTTGTTTTTAAGTGGGCTTCAAATGTTGTTTGTGGCCATTTTAGGTCAATATACGACAAAAGACTATATGGAAAGTAAACAAAGACCAATCTATATAGTAAAAGAGACTAGCCAAAATTTAAGCTAGTCTTTTAATGTGATTTCAATCACTGTGTCAATTGGATCTGGACACTGGTGTGAATTGGAATCAATATGGATAAATGTATAGTCAGGAAAACTTTCTGCGTTCCAAGGCGTTTGAATTTTGATTTGAGAATGATCAAACAATCTTCTTATGTCTTGGATTTTTTCTTTCCGAATTTTAACAGGTATATCAAAAATACTCTCATCTAAAATATGTGCATAAATTTTATTTCCTTTTTGTGTGTATCGTCCCCATTCCGGTTTATCTAATTCACATTTTGTACATCCATAAATAGAATCTTGGTTCAGTTTCATCCATTCACTAATTTTATTTAATACCTGGATAGATTCTTTAGGAAATTGACCTCTAGCATCCGGCCCCACATTTAAAATCATGTTTCCACCCTTGGATACACATTCTACTAAAGTACGGATGATTAGCTTAGCGGACTTATAGTTCGTGTCCTTGGCACAATATCCCCAATGCTCATTCATAGTAATGCAAGCTTCCCAAGGCACAGGTAAACCTTGAGGAGGAATCATTTGTTCAGGTGAAGTAAAATCACCGGCTGTAAAACTAGGATGTGCATCCATAATAGTTCCAGGATGTACACCATCTCCTTCTAGACGATTGTCGATGATCATATCTGGTTGGTAAGTCCTTGCCATTGTTACGATTTTGTGGGCATCCCATACATCTTTTGTCATGTTGTCATAAGAAAAGTCAAACCACATGATATCCAACTTTCCATAGTTTGTAAGTAATTCCTTGATTTGAGTATGCATATAATTCAAATAGTTTGAAAAACAAATCGGTTTATCATATTTTACATTGTTTCTTTCCGGGTGATGTCGATCTTTAAAGTGAGGATAGTCCGGATGATGCCAATCAAGTAGGGAATAATATAGACCGACTTTTAATCCTTCTTGTCGAAACGCATCTAAAAATTCTCTGACATAATCTCTATTTGCCTTCCAATCTGTAGTCTTTGTATCAAACATACAATATCCATCGTGGTGTTTGGCAGTCATTACGGCATATTTCATACCGGCTTTTTTGGCCAATTTAGCCCATTGGTGTGGATCAAATAGATCTGGGTCAAATTCATTCGCGAAAGGAATATAGTCTTCTTCTTTCATTTCTTCGTTGCTTCTCACCCATTCTCCTCGTGCTGGAATAGAATAGATTCCCCAATGGATAAAAAGTCCGAATCTAGATTTTTGAAACTCTGTAATATTCATAAGATCTCCTTTAGAAAAGTGGTTCTTGTAGCTGCTTTCTTTGAAGTGCAATGCCCGGTTTGGATAAGATTTCTTGGGTTCTAGAAATATCTTTTAACCAAGGATCTATATCTTCTTTTTCAAGTATGACCGGCATTCGAGAATGCACAGGTTTTACATATGCATTGGCATTTGTGGTAACAATGACAAGGTGATCGTCAATAAGAATTCCTGCAAAATAGAGAATGTGCTCGCAACAAAATTCCACTTTGTTTTTACCTAAATCCCACTCGTAAAAACTTCCTGCAGGCACAATACAATGCATAGAATCTTTAAATAAAGGCTTTTCTAAGAGTGTTTCTTGTCTAGCATTCAAAATTAAATTGTTGGTTTTATACCCAAATGGCACCATTTTCTTTTGGTTTCGTGTTAATACAAGGCATTTATCGCTAGGATGAATGTCTTTTTCTTCTAAACCAAAGGCTTTGGCTACTTTAGGTGTATATCGAAAGCTTGTACACATACCAAAAGTATATCATAAGAAAGAGGTTGTAAGAAATTGTGAAAAACAGATAAAAAAGGGCGTATTAATGATCAATACATCACGTGGTGAAATTATTGATACCAATGCCTTATTTGAAGGTATTGAAAATGGCATTATTGTTGGTGCAGGCATTGATTCTTTTGAAAATGAGCAGGAAGTTATTTATACGACACTAATTGGCTTTGTGATTCAATTTCTTATTGAATTAATCAAAAAGAAATGAATAAACAATATAAAAACTACCTACGCCAACTCTCACAAAGTTTGTAGGTAGTTTTTACTGCAAAATTCTCCAGAACTTACATATTTGTATGTTCCTTTTTGTATCCTTATCTTAGCATGAAAGAAAAGTTATAATCGCTATTGGCGTATTTTATTCTTGAGGAACATTTTAAGGTAGGGTATACTAACTGTGTAGTTAGAAGCAACTAACAGGAGAACGATTATGAAGAAATGTATAGAATTTAATGGGGTATCAAAAAAGTATGAAGTAGGAGAAAAAGCATTTTATGCATTGGATGATGTTTCTTTTTCGATTGATCAACATGAAATGGTTGTGATTTTAGGACCAAGTGGAGCGGGTAAGTCGACACTTTTAAATATTATGGGTGGAATGGATCATGTGACTGATGGAAAAGTATATATGGATGGGCTCGATATTAGTGGGTATAGTGAAAAAGAACTAACGGATTATCGTGCTAAAAATATTGGCTTTATCTTTCAATTCTACAATATTTTGCCGACACTGACAGTGAAGGAAAATGTGGATTTGATTCGGGATGTGGTTAAAAACGCAAAGGATTCGACTGAAATATTGAATAAAGTAGGTTTAAATGGTCAAGAAAATAAGTTTCCAAATCAATTAAGTGGAGGGGAGCAACAACGTGTATCGATTGCGCGTGCCATTGCGAAAAATCCAAAGTTATTACTTTGTGATGAGCCAACAGGGGCTTTAGATTCGAATACGGGAGTAGAGATTTTAAAGTTATTGCGTGAATGCACAAAAGAAAATACAGTTGTGATTGTAACGCATAATGCGTTGATTGCGGATGTGGCAGATCGTGTGATTCGTCTAAAGAATGGAAAAATTATTGAGAATATTGTGAATAAACAACCAAAGAACATAGATGAGGTGAACTGGTAATGTTGAGAAGAAAACTATATCGCGATCTTTGGCATTATAAGGGACAATTCTTTACCATCTTTTTAATGGTATTTATTGGAATGCTCGCATTTAGTGGTATTCATGGATATATGGACGGCATGGACGAAAGTGCTAAAGAGTATTATAAAAAATATAATTTGCAGGATTTATGGATCACAAATACAAATGTTTCAGATTCGGATTTAAATGACCTAAAATCACTAGATCATGTTCGTGATGTAAATCGTGCATTGGTTTTGAATGCGAAATTAAAGAGGTATAAAGATGTAACTTTAGAAACCAATATTTTGGAAGAGAATACCATTTCTAAAATGTATGTTGTTAAAGGGGAAAAATATGCATCAAACAAAAAAGGGGTGTGGTTTGATAGTTATTTGGCAGAATATTTAAATATTCATGTGGGAGACACTTTAAAGTTGGATGTTTCTGGACAGATTTTGAAGCTAAAAGTTAAGGGGTTAGTAAACACACCGGATCATGTATATTTTGTGAAGGATTCAACAGAAATTTTTCCTACACATCAAAACTATGGCTTTATATATATGTCGGCTGATACTTTTCAAGATGCAATGCATGTGGATGTTACATATAATAAGGCTTATGTGGATGTAGATAAGAAAAATAATGTGTCATCAGTAAAAAAAGAGATTCAAAAGGATTTTAATTTTTTATCTGTAACAGATCGTGACAATTCTTTTTCATATGCAGGTTACCAAGCGGAAGTAGAAGAAGGCCAAACCTATGCACCTGTATTTACGGGATTGTTTTTAATGATTGCGATATTGAGTGTAATGAGTACAATGAATCGTTTTGTTCGCCAACAAAGAGTGCAGATTGGTACTTTAAAAGCACTTGGATTTAAGAATCGAAAAATTTATATCCATTATATTGAATTTGGCTTTATGACCAGCTTGATTGCGGCTGTATTAGGTGTTCTGGTTGGATATTTTACAATTGGTCAATTCTTTATTGATATGGAAGCTAGTTATTTTGAAATGCCAAATATACATACTGTATTGTTGCCGGAAGTGATTCAAACAGCAGTTTTGGTTGTAGCTTTGATTTCTTTAGTCACATATCTTTCTTCTAGAAAGATTTTAAAGGAAACGGCAAGTGAGGCTTTGCGTCTAGAAGTGCCAAAGGTAAAAAAGAATAGTTTGGATTGGTCTGTAAAATTTAATAAATGTAAATTATCGACAAGATGGAATATTCGAGATATAGCCCGCAATAAAGGAAGAAGTATTGCAGCATGTGTTGGAATTATTGGATGTACAATGTTACTTGTATGTTCGTTTGGTTTGTGGGATACGATTGAATCTTATATGGATTGGGAATATAAAATAATCAATACATATCAATATAAAATTAGTTTAAATAGTGATTATACAAAAGAACAATATGATTATTTAACTCACTTGTATGGAGATGCCACAAGTAAAAGTGTTGCGATTGAATTCAAAAACCATGGTAAAACAGAAACAAGATCGATGCTAGTGTCGGATGGAAAAGATAAATTAAATATCACAGATCATGATGAAAAAGTTATGTCTATTCATTCAAATGGAATCTATTTAACGGAAAAACTAGCTGAAAAGTATGGGATTCAAGTAGGGGACAAAGTTACTTGGCATTTGACTGGAGATTCTTCTTGGCATACAAGTAAGGTTATTGGCTTGAATCGGGATCCTCAAACACAACAATTCACAATGTCAAAGAAATATTTTGAAAAGTTAGGGTATACATATCGTGCAGATTCGATCTATACAAATAAACAGCCTAAAAAAATAGATGGTGTTTCTAAAATTAGCAGTATTGAATCGATTCAAGAAGGTGTAGAGAGTATGCTTGAAGCGATGAAATCAATGATGGTTTTATTAATTGTATTTGCAGTCTTATTAGGTTGTGTCATTTTATATAACTTGGGTGTGCTATCCTTTACGGAAAAACAATATCAATTTACGACATTAAAGGTATTAGGCTTTAAGGATAAACAAATTAAAGAAATCTTTATCAAACAAAATACATGGATCATGTTGGTGGGAATGATCATTGGCTTGCCACTAGGCTATTATATGTTGTCGTATATTTATACAAATGCTTTAAATGAGACATATGATTTTCCAGCCGTTGTAGAATGGATTTCTTATGTGTACGCAATCATAGGAACCGTTTTAGTTTCATATGTGATGAATAAGTTATTGGCAAGAAAAATTAAAACAATTGATATGGTTTCAAGCTTAAAAGCCAATGAATAATTCGAATTTATTCGACAGTTGTTTATAATATTTACTTTAAATAAAGCATAAATTGAAAATAAAATGTTGTATGTAAAAAGGGAATTCAAACTAGAAATCTCTTTTCTTGATTGAATTTTTAGTTTATATATTTCTGTAATTCATGGGTGAGGTCGGAAAAAATGTTGAATTAACCTGACTTTAGGTCGGAAAAAGTGTATGACTTTACTGAAATAAGATCAGAAAAAATGTAAAAGATCTTTATATAAAGGAAAAAAAGCCTATATCTTCATGAAAAATATAGGCTTTTTTTAAATGTTTATTAATTAATGTGTTTATCTTTAAATTGTAAACGAGCTAAGGCTCTTGCCATACTGGCTTGTGACATATAATATTCACGAATCGATTGTTTTTGACGCATTCTTTCTTTAGCACGTTCTAAAGATTCTTTGGCTCTTCTTGCATCTAATTCTTCTTGTGTTTCACATGTATCGACTAAGACTTCGGCTTGGTTGTTTGAAAAGATCATGGATCCTAATCCGCTAACAACTTCAATCTCAGAATTATCTTCTTTTCGGATTTTTAAAAGTCCAGGCGTTATCGCATAGATTGTCTTGGCATGATGTGCAAGAAATTGTTTACTTCCATTGGGTGTGTGTATCGTTAATACTTGTGCTTTACCATTATAAAATACGTGATCACTGGCCATGATTTTTAAATCAAAAAGTTCCATAATTATACTTCTTTCGCTTTTTCTTTGACTTCTTCAATGGTTCCTACATTGAAAAATGCACTTTCAGGATATTCGTCCATTTTTCCATCTAAGATTGCTTTAAAGCCTTTAATTGTATCTTGCAAAGGAACATATTTTCCTGGAATAGAAGTAAATTGTTCAGCTACATGGAATGGTTGAGCCATAAAGTTACGTAAACGACGAGCTCTTGCTACAACGGTTTTATCTTCATCGCTTAGTTCATCCATTCCTAGAATGGCAATAATATCTTGTAGTTCTTTGTATTTTTGAAGGTATTGTAAAACACGTTGAGCTGTTTCATAATGTTCTTCTCCTACAATATCGGGTTGAAGAATTCTTGAACTTGATTCAAGTGGATCTACAGCAGGATAAATACCTTGTTCAACAACTTTACGAGATAAGACGGTTGTCGCATCCAAATGTTCAAACGTTGTTGCTGGAGCAGGGTCAGTTAAATCGTCCGCAGGAACATAAACAGCTTGTACACTAGTAACAGATCCATTTTTTGTAGAAGAAATACGTTCTTGAAGTTGTCCCATTTCATTAGCAAGTGTAGGTTGATATCCAACGGCTGAAGGCATACGACCAAGTAAAGAAGAAACTTCAGATCCAGCTTGTACAAAACGGAAGATGTTGTCGATAAATAATAATACGTCTTTGTGTTCAACATCACGGAAATATTCGGCCATAGTCAGTCCGGTTTCGGCAACACGCATTCTGGCACCTGGACTTTCATTCATTTGTCCAAAGACAAGTGCAGTGTTCTTGATTACACCAGATTCACTCATTTCTGTATATAAATCGTTTCCTTCACGACTTCTTTCTCCGACACCTGTAAAGATGGAATAGCCTCCATGTTCACTGGCAATATTACGAATCAATTCTTGGATCAGTACGGTTTTTCCAACGCCGGCACCTCCAAACAATCCAATCTTTCCACCTTTGGCATAAGGGGCTAATAAATCAATAACTTTAATTCCTGTTTCAAGAACTTCTGTAACAGGAGATTGATCTTCAAATTTTGGTGGTTTTCTGTGAATCGGCCAATATGTATCTGTATCAATCGCTTCTTTTCCATCAATGGTATCACCTAAAACATTAAACAAACGACCTAAATTTTGTGTTCCAACTGGAATTTCTATGCCCATTCCTGTAGATAAGACAGGCATATCTTTTTGTAGGCCTTCACTAGGCGATAACATGATACAACGAACGGTATCGGTTCCAATGTGCTGCATTACTTCCATTACAACTTTTTTGCCATGGTTATCAACCTGCAAAGCGGTCTGAATGTATGGAAGTGGCGTTTCATCAAAATGTACGTCTACAACAGGGCCCATAACTTGTGTGATTTTTCCTATTTGCATGTGGATTGACTCCTTTTCTTCTTTTGTAACTGTTGCCTTCTAGCTTTGGCACCAGCTGCAACTTCTGTTATTTCTTGTGTGATTTTTGCTTGTCTTTGACGATTGTACTGTAAAGATAAACTGTTTAATAATTCTTCACCATTTTTATTTGCTGAATCCATTGCCTGCATTCGCGCAAAGTTTTCGGATGCATAAGATTCAACAAGGGCGCTATAAATAAATCCAGATAAATAATCAGGGATGACAATGTTTAATAATTCTGTTGGACTTGGCTCTAACTGAATAGAGTGAATGGTTTGTCCACCAACTTCAACTTCATGATTTAAACGATATAGAGGAAGTAACTGTTCGACATCTACCGTAAATTGATTATGCTGATCCATACGTGTATAGATTATTAATACTTCATCGATTGTTTTTTCAGCATACAGTTCAAGCATCTTACTCGAAATGGATCTTGCACGACTTAAAGTTGGGTTTTGCGCTGTATATAGAAAGCTTTCTTCAACAGGAATGTGTCGTCTTAAAAAGTATTGTCTTCCAACTTCTCCAATCATGTAGAGCTTATAGTTTGGATGAGCTTTAATGATTTGTTCAGTAAGCTTTAAAACATTAAGGTTGTAGGCACCTGCCAATCCTTTATCTCCGGTAACACAGATGATGGCCTTATTTTGATGTTTCTCGTCAATATATTCTCGACTATCTAAGTAAGGGTGTTCAAAGTGATCAGGAAGATTTTGAAGAATTGTCAAAATCTGCTTTCGTAATGAGTAAAAATAAGGATCGGTATTGGCTGCCTTTTGTTTGGCTGTATTCATTTTTGTTGAAGAAATCATATACATGGCTTTTGTGATCTTCATAGTCGATTGAATACCATTCATTCGATCTTTAATTTCTCGAATTTGTGACATTATTCTTGTCCTCTATATTGCTTGGCTAATGTAATGATTCTTGTCTTTAAATTGTCATCTAGTTTTTTAGTTGTGTTGATTTCTCGACTGATTTCACTATGATTTTCATTAAACCAATCGAGTAATTTTGTTTCTTCTTTTTTGATTTGTTTTGGATCCAAATCATCTAAAATTCCTGCATCTGCAACAACGAGTACAATAACCATGTCTGCATGTGACATAGGGTGGTTTAAAGGTTGTTTTAAAAGTTCCATAAGTACTTGTCCGTGTTGAAGTTGTCGTTTTGTTGCATCATCTAAATCGGAGGCAAATTGTGTAAACTCCTTCATTTCACGGTATTGAGCTAAATTGATACGTAAAGATCCAGATGCCTTTTTCATGGCTTTAGTTTGAGCAGCACCACCGACACGACTAACAGATAATCCAACGTTAACAGCAGGTCGTTGTCCTTCAAAGAATAAATCACTTTCCAAGAAGATTTGACCATCGGTAATTGAAATAACGTTGGTTGGAATATATGCACTTACATCTCCATCTTGTGTTTCAATAATTGGAAGAGCTGTGATGGATCCTCCTGAATTTAATCTAGAAGAACGTTCTAGTAGTCTAGAATGTAAATAGAATACATCACCTGGATAGGCTTCACGTCCTGGAGATCTTCCTAGCAATAAGGAAATCGTACGATAGGCAACAGCATGTTTGCTTAAATCATCATAGACAATAAGTACGTCTTTGCCTTGATGCATAAAGTATTCAGCTAGAGAAGTTGCAGAATAAGGGGCAATATATTGTAGGCTGGCTGAATCGGCAGCCGTAGAGTTTACAATAACGGTATATCCCATCGCATCATTTTTCTTTAATGTATTGACTAAGTTAGCAACTGTACTTGCCTTTTGAGCAATAGAGACATAAATACAAATACAATCTTTTCCTTTTTGATTTAGTATAGTATCTAATGCGATAGAAGTTTTACCTGTTTGACGATCACCAATAATCAATTCACGCTGTCCTCTTCCAATAGGAAACATAGAATCGATGGATAGAATACCGGTTTCCATAGGGGTTGTGACAGGTTTACGATCAATAATGTTTGGAGCTGGTTCTTCGATAGGGCGCATTTCAGTGGCTTCAATAGGACCAAGTCCATCAATTGGATTTCCAAGTGGATCTACGACACGGCCTAGAAAATTAGAGCTGACTGGCATACCTGCTTGTTTTTTTGTACGAGAAACCTTTGTACCTTGACCAATAGTACCTTCTGTATCAAATAGAATAACACCAATGTTTTCAGTTGTGATATCGAGAACCATTCCTTTTGTACCATTCTCAAAAACAACAACTTCTCCATACATCGCATGATCTAATCCCGAAATGGTTGCGATACCATCTCCAATTGTTTCGACATAGCCAACTTCATTTTCTTGGGAAGTGGCTTCAAATTGTTCGATTGCCTCTTTTAAGATGGACATAAGTGTTCCATCCTTTTTCATTTGAATGGCTTTATCTCGAGCCGCCTGAATTTGTTCTTGAAGCTGTTGTTGACGAGAACGTGTAGACCAATCGTATTCATCGTTGTTTGCACTTAGAATAAAGCCTCCGCGTACACTTGGATCAATTAAGATATTGAGTGTTATGTTTTGGGCTTGGTATTTATTTTTAAGGAATGTCTTTATTTTTTCTTCTTGCGCTGCACTAGGTCTTGTTACGCAGCGTAAGGTTGCATTTAAATTTTCGTTGTTCATTTATTTCATTTCCTTTAAAAAATCATCATATAGTTTTTCATCGCTCTTTGTATTTGTGATTTTATCAGCTGCTTTATTGATTAAATCCGCAATTTCAGATTTAGCTTTTGCCTTTTCCTCATTTGCCACTTCAACCGTTTTGATGCGAGCTTGTTCAATCATTTCATCGGATTTTTTGTTTGCATCCGCAATAATTTGTTCATATTCAAGACTTGCTTGTTCTTTTGCATCCGCTAGCATGCCATCACAAATTGTCTGCATATTTTCAAGCTGTTGATTAGCTTTATTTTTTGATTCAAGAGCTTCTTGTTTTTGTTGATTTGCCAAGGTAAAATCAGATTCTATTTCTTGTTTTCTCTTTTCAAGAATGTCATGTACTGGCTGAAATAGAAAATGTTTCATCAGTGCATATAAAATAAGTAGATTGATGATTGTCCAAAGAATATTGGAATCAATTCTTAACATAGATTATCCCACCTATTTCACCATTAAAATGATTAAGATACCTAATACAAATCCGTAGATGGCTGTTGCTTCAGCTAAAGCTGCACCAATTAATAAGGTACTACGAATTTTTCCGTGAGCTTCTGGTTGTTGGGCAATGGCTTTTACGGCACTGCTTGTCGCAAAACCAATACCTAATCCTCCACCAATAACGGCAAGTGCTGCCATTCCAACTCCGATTGCTGTTAAACTCATTTTCATTTCCTCCTAAATTATTCTGTTTCTGTCGCTTCTGCGATAAATAATGATGTTAAAAAGACAAATACATAAGCTTGAATGAATCCATCAAAGAAATCAAAGTACAAGCTAAATACAGTAGGTATAAAGACGGGAACGACCATTTTGATCATTTCCATAATAACGAAGGCACCAATGACATTACCAAATAGACGCATGCAAAGGGATAAAGGACGCGTAAAGACCTCAAGAATATTGATGGGTGTAACCACAGCAACAGGCTGAGTAAAGCTTTTGATCCAACCTTTCATTCCTTTTGCGCGTATTCCGCTAATTTCGATTAAGATAATACTCATAAGTGCTAATGCGATTGTGACATTCATATCCTTGGTTGGGGGTTTCATACCAAAGATGCCAATGATGTTCGCAAGACCTATATATAATAGGATGGTTGAAATATAAGTACTATATTCTTTGGCATTTTCACCAAGCATGGAGATTGTGAATTTATCTAGCCACAACACAATGCTTTCGGCTACAATTTGTTTTTTACCCGGATTATGAACTTTGAGTCCTTGTGTTAACCAAGCAGAAAGTAAAACAAGTATAGCCATGACAACCCATGTGATGACAACGGATTCACTAATCGCAAAGGGACCGATAGTAAACGCGGTGTCGACGTTTAACTGGTCGAGTAGTTCTTTTGTGAACTCTTCCATAGCTCCTCCTTTCAAAACCATAAAAAAACGATTAAAGATAATCCGTGAATTTACGAATTAAGACAAAATTCGTTTTTCTATAAGCTCGTATTTTAGTTCTCATGATTTCGAAATTCAAGTCTTTTTATCAATGTAAACGTTATCTGTTTTATATGACAAATTTTTGTATATTTCGCATATATGATACATATGTCTCAATTACATAATCGACTTTGTTTTGTGTTTGAATTTTAGAAAAAAGGGCATAAAAAAAGGAAGAATCGATCTTCCTCTTAGTTTAGTGTTCTTTTGTATGATCAAAAGCCATGCCTAGAATGGTTTCAATATGTTCATCGTCTAATGAATAGTAGACAGTCTTTCCTTCTTTTCTAGATTTGATGAGTTTAGAAAGGCGTAGTGCCTTTAATTGATGTGATACGGCAGATTTCGTCATATCGAGTACGTTGGCTAAATCGGATACGCACATTTCGTTTTGTTGAAGAGATAATAAAAGTTGAAGGCGTGTACTATCTCCCATCACTTTAAAGAAATCGGATAGGTTCATAATTTCATCAAAGGCCGGCATGTTTTCTTTTACTTCTTGTACTAATTCTGTATTTTTAGGCTTGCAGTCACAATGTGTACCAATCATAAGTTCTCCTTTTTTCTTTATTATAGTTGAATGATTGAACAATTGTCAAAAAAGTTGTTGACAACATGTATGAATCCTATATAATGAAAGTGTAAAAAGTTGAATATGTGTTCAACTATTCAAATGTGGAGGGAAATCATATGAAAAAGAGTTATAAGATTGATGTAGATTGTGCAAACTGTGCAAACAAAATGGAAGTAGCTGCTAATGATACAGAAGGTGTTAAGAGTGCAGTTGTAAACTTCATGATGTTAAAGATGAATGTTGAATTTGAAGATGGAGTTCAACCTAAAGAAGTTATGGCTCGTGTATTAGAAAATTGTAAAAAAGTTGAAGATGATTGCGAAATTTTCTTTTAATGAAAAGTAAGATGCGAAAGCATCTCTATTTTTCGGTTATTATAGTTGAATAATTGAACAATTAATGTTTTTGGAGAGGTAGAGATAAGTATGAATAAGAAACAGAAAAAGATGTTAAAGCGAATTATTGTTGCGAGTATTCTTTTTATCATAATTAAGGTCGTAAAACTACCTGAATACATTGAGATTCCTTTGTTTCTAGTGGCCTATCTAGAAATTGGTTATGATATTCTTCTTAAGGCTTTTAAAGGAATTAGAAATCGTCAGGTATTTGATGAGAATTTTTTGATGGCTGTCGCAACTGTAGGCGCTATTGGTTTGAAATCTTTTGATGAAGCAACAGCTGTTATGTTGTTCTATCAGATTGGGGAATGGTTCCAAAGTTATGCGGTTGGAAAAAGTCGTAAAAATATCACGGAATTAATGGATATTCGTCCGGATTATGCCAATGTGGAAGATGAGGATGGAAATCTTGAACAGGTAGATCCAGATGAAGTTGAGATTGGTACAATTATTGTGGTTAAGCCTGGTGAAAAAGTGGCTATTGATGGAATTGTCATTGAAGGAAGTTCTACTCTAAATACAGCGGCTTTAACAGGGGAAAGCTTGCCTAGAGAAGTGAGTGAAAATGATGAAGTAATCAGTGGTTGCATCAATATGACGGGCTTATTAAAAATTAAGACAACAAAAGAATTTGGGGAATCCACTGTATCAAAAATTTTGGATTTGGTTGAAAATGCATCAAGTAAGAAATCTCGTTCTGAAGCCTTTATTTCACGTTTTGCGAGAATTTATACGCCAGCCGTATGTTATAGTGCTTTGGCATTGTTCTTACTTCCACCTGTATTCAATTTGATTATGTCAAATCCTGCTGACTTTGGCACATGGCTATATCGTGCCTTAACATTCTTAGTTATTTCTTGTCCATGTGCATTGGTAATCAGTATTCCTTTGAGTTTCTTTGCCGGAATTGGTGGCGCCAGCAATCAGGGTGTTTTGGTAAAAGGATCGAATTATTTAGAAGCATTGGCTTCATGTAAATATGTTGTATTTGATAAAACGGGTACAATGACACAAGGTGTATTTGAGGTGGCAGGCATTCATCATGCGAATATTCCAGAAGAAAAGTTATTAGAGTATGCGGCAATGGCTGAAAGTTATTCTACGCATCCTATTTCTAAAAGTTTATTAAAGGCGTATGGAAATACAATTGATAAATCACGTATCGAAAATGTAGAAGAAATAAGTGGTCATGGTGTTAAAGCTATAATCGATAAAGTTCAAGTGCTTGTGGGTAATGATAAATTAATGAAGATGTATAATATTCCTTATCAAGAATGTCATAGTGTTGGTACGATTGTTCATATGGCTATGGATGGCAAATATGCAGGTCACATTGTGATTTCGGATATGTTGAAGCCGCATGCCAAAGAAGCAATTGAAGCATTGAAGAAGGCTGGCATTAAACAAACAGTCATGTTGACTGGAGATGTAAAAAGTGTGGCAGATAAAGTCGCTTCTGAATTACATATTGATAAAGTGTATTCAGAATTATTGCCTCAAGATAAGGTGAATAAAGTTGAAGAATTATTATCTTTAAAGCACTCAAAAGAAAATCTTGCCTTTGTCGGAGATGGAATCAATGATGCTCCAGTATTATCAAGAGCCGATATTGGTATTGCGATGGGTGCTTTAGGCAGTGATGCAGCCATTGAGGCAGCGGATATTGTATTAATGGATGATGATCCATTAAAGATTTCTAAAGCCATTAAGATTGCGAAAAAATGTATTCATATTGTATATGAGAATATTTATTTTGCGATTGGTGTTAAATTGATCTGTTTATTATTAGGTGCCATTGGTATTGCGAATATGTGGGTTGCGATTTTTGCGGATGTTGGAGTTATGATTATTGCCGTATTAAATGCGATTCGGGCATTAAATGTTAAAAATTTGTAAGGAAATCTTAGGATTTCCTTATTTTCATATTGTGTTAAATTTGTTTTAGTTGTATCTTTGTCTTGTACGCAGAAAAGGAGATTCGAGATGCAGGAATTAAAACCAATTAAAGAAGGAAAAGTACGTGAAATTTATGACAATGGGGACAACCTTATTATGGTTGCGACAGATCGTATCAGTTGTTTTGATGTAATTCTAAACAATGAGGTTACAAAAAAAGGAACTGTTTTAACACAGATGTCAAAATTCTGGTTTGACTACACAAGTGATATCTTACCTAATCACATGATTAGTGTGGATACAAAAGATATGCCGGAATATTTCCAACAAGAAAAATTTGAAGGAAAATCAATGTTATGTCGTAAATTGAACATGCTTCCAATCGAATGTATTGTTCGTGGTTACATCACAGGTAGTGGATGGGCTAGCTACAAAGAAACAGGAAAGGTTTGTGGTATTGAACTTCCAGAAGGGTTACAAGAATCACAACAACTTCCAGAACCAATTTATACGCCTAGTACAAAGGCTGAAATTGGGGATCACGATGAAAACATTTCTTTTGAACAAAGTATTGCGCACTTAGAAAAACACTTCCCAGGACATGGTGAAGAATATGCAACTAAGATCAAAGATTGCACAATCGCTTTATATAAAAAATGCGCTGAGTATGCTTTAAGCAAAGGAATTATTATTGCGGATACAAAATTTGAATTTGGTTTAGACGAAAATGGTAATATCGTTATCGGCGATGAAATGTTGACTCCTGACAGTTCTCGTTTCTGGCCTGCAGACGGATATGAAGCTGGTCATTCGCAACCATCATTTGACAAACAATTTGCGCGTGACTGGCTAAAGGCAAATCCAGATAATGACTGGACACTTCCTCAAGAGATTGTGGATAAGACAATTGAAAAATATCTTCAAGCTTACACAATGTTGACAGGAAAAACTTTATAATTGAAAGATACCCATAAGTTGAATGCTTATGGGTATTTTTTTGAAAACTGTATTTTTTGATACCTAAATATATTTGAAAACCGTAAAATATGATGTTAATAATCACTTGAAAACCGAAGAACGCTATGTTTAAATGAGGAATAGATATTAGAAAATAATAATTATTGAATATATATGGTGAGGAAAAATATGAAACAAGGAGTATTTATAACATTTGAAGGAAATGATGGATCAGGAAAGACAACTGTATGTAAAGCAGTACAAGAAGAATTAATCAAAATGAGATACGATTGTATCTATACAAGAGAACCCGGAGGAAGTAAGATTGCCGAATCTATTCGTAATATATTATTAGATGTAAATAATACGGAGATGGATGATCGTACAGAAGCATTATTATATGCAGCAAGTCGTAGACAACATTTAAAAGAAGTTGTTCTTCCGGCATTGGAAAATAAGAAGATCGTATTGTGTGATCGCTTCATTGATTCTAGTTTGGCATACCAAGGAATTGCACGAGGTATTGGTTTAAAAGAAGTGTGGGATATCAATCAGTTTGCGATTGATGGATGTATGCCAGAAAAGACATTGTTTTTATCTGTTAGTGTAGAAACGGGTAAAAAACGTATGAATCTTCGTGGCGACTTGAATCGTTTGGACCAAGAAGAAAGTTCATTCCACAAAGCTGTACGTCAAGGCTATGAAACATTAGTTTCTATGTATCCAGAACGCATTGAAGTGATTGATGCCGAGCCTTGTAAAGAAGAAGTTTTAAAAAGTGCTATGGAATGTGTTTTAAAGGTTATTAAAGAACATGAATAAAGAGTATTTAAAAAAAGCACAACCTGTTGTGTATCAGACGTTGTCGAATGCTTTAAAGAATCAAAGAGTTGCGAATGCCTATTTATTTCACGGGCCAAAAGGCTCAAGCAAATTAGAAACGGCCATCTTATTTGCGCAAAGTATTATATGTGAGCATACAGATAATGATGGATTTGCATGTCAAGAATGTGAAAGTTGTAAACGTATAGAGAACGAAGAATCTTTAGACTACATGATTGTATCGAATGATCGTATTAAAAAGAAAGATATAGTGGATTTACAGACGTTTTTTGAATCAACGAGTGCAGGAAAACAAAATGCTCGAATCTATATTCTAGATCATTATGATAAGGCTACGCCAGATGCTTCAAATAGCTTGTTGAAGTTTTTAGAGGAGCCAAGTGAAGGGATTTATGGTATATTAATTGCGGATGAAAAATCCAATGTATTACCGACTATTCAATCTAGGTGTCAGGCTATTCATTTTAAACCGGAAAGCTGTGAACACTTATTGCTTGAAAATACAAGTGAAGAAAACGCAAAGATGCTTGCAGAATCTGGATATACATATGATAAGGCAATTGAATTATTGTCTTTACCTGATTTTGAAGAATTAAAACAAATTGCACTTGATTATATTGAACATGCCTCTTCTTTTTCACAAATTGAAAAAATGCAGACAAGTGTATTTGTGAATAAATCAGATCGTATGAATAAGGATTGGGTACAGTTGTGGATTCAGTGGGTTTTATTCTATGTAAAAAATGATAGGGTAAATTTACCTTTAGAAAAAAAAGTAAAACTATATTCGATTTTGGTTGAAAATATGGATATGTTGTATCGACCAGTCGATTTAGGTTTATTTATGGATAAGCTTTATTATGATATTAGGAAGGCTGTGATTTAGTGAATACAGAAGGAAAAGTAACATATAAATATATTGTTTATATACAGTTTGAAGAATCAAAAAAAGCCTACACTTTTGGATCAGATGTTAAATATTATACAAATGATGTTGTCGTTGTAGAAACTGTACGTGGGCAAGAACTAGGAAAGGTTTGTGTGCCAACGGTTGATTTTGATGCTTCCAAAGTAAAAGGAGATATTAAACCAGTATTGCGTAAGGCAACGCAAGAAGATATTAAATGTAAAGAAGAAAATGTTGAAAAAGCTAAAGAAGCAATGAAGATTTGTCACGAGTGTGTCGCAAATTTGAAGTTGGATATGCATTTAATCAGCTCAGAATATACATTAGATCGTACAAAAGTCATTTTTACATATGTGTCGGACGATCGTGTTGATTTTAGACAACTATTGAAAGACTTAGCTCAACATTTACATTGTCGTATCGAGTTAAGACAAGTAGGGCCAAGAAACAAAGCTAAAATCGTAGGTGGAATTGGAAATTGCGGTATGGAATGTTGCTGCTCAAGATTTATGTCAGATTTTGATACGGTATCTATTAATATGGCAAAAAATCAAATGTTGGCATTGAATATTCAGAAATTGAGTGGTCAATGTGGAAAGCTAATGTGTTGTTTACGTTTCGAAAATGAAGAGTATACAAGAATGCGTAAAGATTTACCAAAGATGAATTCGATTGTGAGTTATCAAGGTAAAAAATATCGTATTTCAAGTATGAATGTGCTTCAAAAACAGGCAAAACTAGAAAACAAAGAAGAAGTCTTGTTTGTGGACTTTAAAGAATTGTGGCCAGATAAGGATTTTAACAATGATTAGACAGAAGAGTTTTGAATCGAATACTTCAACATTATATTTGGTTCCTACGCCTATTGGCAATTTACAGGAAATGACACCTAGAGCTCTAGATATTTTAAAAGAAGTGAGTGTGATTGCGGCAGAAGATACGCGAAATACAAAAAAACTTTTAATGGCATATGGCATTGATACAATGTTGATGTCGCATCATGAACATAATCAGCAAGTTAGTATTCCAAAAATCATTGAACGATTGGAAAATGGTGAAGATGTTGCGGTAGTATCCGATGCAGGTTATCCCTTGGTTTCGGATCCAGGGCAAAAATTAGTTCAAGAAACCATTTCACATGGATTTAATGTGGTTTCAGTTTCAGGTGCCAACGCGGCTATGAATGCATTGGTTGCGAGTGGATTGAGTTGTTATCATTATTTATTCTATGGCTTTTTAGACAATAAGAGTTCAAAAAGAAAGAAACAACTCGAAGAAATCAAAACAATTCCTTACACAACGATTTTCTATGAAGCGCCCCATCGTATTGAAGATACTCTACAAGATATGTTGGAAGTATTGGGAAATCGTCAAATGTGTTTAGCTAGAGAACTCACAAAAGTGCATGAAGAATATATTCGTGGAACCATTGAAGAAGTGTTAGAGGTAGCGGCTACTTGTAAAGGTGAAATGGTTATTGTCATGGATGGATTTAAACAAGATGAAGTTGTATTTGATATGTATACAGCCATTACGAAAGTGGATGAATATATTGAATCTGGAATGCGTACAAAAGAAGCGATTGGTTTAGTTGCCAAAGAAATGGCTTGTAAAAAGAATGAATTATATGAAGCTTATCATAAAAGATAGGCTTTTTTTCTTTTATATAAAGTGAATTATATTGTTTCAGAAATTTAATGAAAAAGCAATTGAAATAGTTACAGAAAATACTATAATAAGTTACATAAAAGAGAAGAGGAAGAGTTATGAATAAGAGAAGTGTATGTGCCTTAGGTATGGCATTTGTACTTGCAGGATGTTCTGCAGGTGGATCGGGTTCTGGTAAAGAACAAACATTAACAGTTGGATTGTTTACAGAAATGAATGGAGATTTTTCTCCTATGTATTATCAGACCGTTAACGATCACAATGTAGTTAACTTGGTATATCAAGGATTGTTGGCATATGATAAGGATGCCAATTTAGTTCCCGAATTGGCAGAGGATTTACCTACTATTAGTGATGATGGTACAACAATGACATTTAAATTGAAGAAAGGTGTTAAATTCAGTGATGGATCTAAATTTACTTCAAAAGATGTAAAGGCAACGTTTAGCGTTATGGCTGACCCAAGTTATACAGGACGTTTTTCAAGTAATGTTGATTTCTTAAATGGATATAGCGAATATCATGATGGAGATGCCAAAGATGTCTCAGGTATTGAAACACCCGATGATTATACAGTAGTATTCCATATGGCAAAGCCAAAAATTGATGCAGAATCGACTTTGGGAATACAAAAAATTTGTAGTGCAAAAACATTGAAGTATAAGAAGGGAAAAACTTCAAATGTTGAAAAGAACAATAGTAATCCTGTTGGTACGGGTCCTTATAAATTAAAATCATTCTCTAAAACAGAGGGAGCTTCATTGGATCGAAATGAAAATTTTGAAGCTAAGGATGGAGAATACCAAATTTCTAAGATTATGATCAAGAAAACAGAGACTTCGACTGAAATCAAAGAATTGGAAAATGGAACTGTCGATTATATTCCAGATGTAGTGGAAGCGAATAAAATCAACACAGTAGCCAAAGACAAAGATAAAGGTTTGACTATGGATTCGTATCCAAGTGATCGTGAAGACTTCTTGTTTATGAATACGGTTGCAGGTGCATGTCAAGATCAAGCAGTACGTCAAGCTTTGGCTTATGGATTTGATCGTGAAGCCTATATCGCAAGCTATTATAAATTAGATGATAAAGATGCTAAATTGGCATATGTACCAGGCTTGTTTGGTAACCCAGTATCTGGCGGAAATGGTGCATATGTTCGTGGTGAAGAAAAAGTTGATGGGGCTACTTACTATGATTATGATGTAGAAAAAGCTAAACAAATCTTAGATGATGCGGGATGGACTGTTGGTAGTGATGGTATTCGTGAAAAAGATGGTCAAAAATTAAGCATTAAGTTCTTGGCTACAAAAGAAAAAGATGCGATGGATACAATGATTCCTATGTTACAAAAACAATGGGGAGAACTTGGTGTCGACTTCAAGGCAAACACAATGGAATTTAATACAGTTATTGCAACTGTAAGTGATGATTCAGCTGTTGGTGATTGGGATGTATCTTATTTAGGAAACTCTTTTACAAGCCCTGAAGATACAAGCGTTGATTACTTTATTCAATCACAAGGCGTAAATAACCTTGCTCGTTTAAAAGATGATGAATTAGATTCATACTTAGCTGCAGGTGCTTATACAGCTGATAAAGATGCTTCAGCAGCTGCTTACTTAAAGGCTTATGTTCGTCAAGCGGAACTATGTGCATACTTACCAACAGATGGTGTACAAACTTATTGTTTACGTAATAAGAAAGTAAAAGGTTTGAAGACTTCTTCTACACTTATTTGGTCAGAATCAATGGCTACAGCTTATATTGATGATTAATAGTAAAAGGGGCTATAACAGATAAAAACGTTTTAGTTTAAAAAAGGACCGAATATTCAAGACTTAAAAAATCTGAATATCGGTCTTTCTTTTGTTTGTGCAAAAATAGCTGGTTAATTGTAATGTATATCAGATATCGTTCCAATTCTCTTTGTGTTTATCTTATGAGATGTCTCAAAAACTGGAAGATGCTTAAATATACCATATATTCTGGTATTGCAGGATATGAAATATAGTGGGATGCGAAAACAAGCTAAAAAAAGATAGCCAAGAATCAATTCACATTGATAGACATGTGAATAGAAAGATGAGGTGTGTATGACACAACGAAGTATCTGATGTAAAACTGGAGATACCGCTCGTATGCATCGACCATAATCTAAGAAGATATCACACTCGATAACTAGAATTTTAGAAAAACAATAATTTAAACTAAGGCTCTAGGAGTTAAAAAAATAATAAGATAAAAAGAAAGGAGCTAAACTCCATAAGTAATAAAAATTACTTATTCGTCATGGCTCCTTTTTAAATCGTTATGACTTGAATGTTTTGATTGTTTAGTTCTTGAACGTAAGAAGAATCAATAGAATGATCCGTTATAACAGTTTTTATTTTATCTTTTAAATTTAATGGTACAACACCACGTTTAGAAAATTTATCGCTTTCTGTTAGCACGATTATTTGTTCGGCTTGATGCGACATATCACGTACGGCTTGTGCTCGCATTTGATCACGATTTGAAAAGCCAATTCTAGAATCATATCCATCTGTACCGATGAAAAAATAATCGACAAAAAAGTTGGATACACATTCTTGAACCATTGGACCTACCATAACTTGTGAATCTTGTTGATAAATTCCGCCTAAAAGAATAATTTGAAAATTTGATTTTCCACGAATATATTCTGCGATAAAAGCACTGTTTGTGATAATGGTTAAGTCTTTATGAAGTTGAGTTAACGTATCCGCTAAAAGTGCGCAACAACTACCACTTTCAATCATAATTGTATCGCCTTCATGAACAAGTTCAGTAGCTTTTAAAGCTATTTTTTTCTTTTCTTCATAATGATACGCGATTCTACCATTGATATCATCTGTGCTACATAACACAGCATGCCCATGTTCACGCTTGATGATTCCTTTAGCTTCTAATGCATCCAAATCTTTGCGGATAGTCACTTGGGAAACACCTAGGTATTCAGCAAGTTGAGAAACTTCGATTCTCTTTTCAGATGTCAACAATTCTAATATTTTATTTGTTCTATTTTTCATTTACGTTGATTCCTATCATTTTGTTTATATAATAAGTGTTTTTGATTTCAAATGAAAGTGAAATTTAGAAAAAAGCGTTAATGTTATTTTCTTTAAACATATTTAAATATTCTTTTAAATCTTCTGGATGATATGAAGGAACATTTTCATAATCGTATTTTATATTTAAAAGATGATATTTATTTTCTCCAAATTGATGGAACGGTAGAAGTTGACACTTGTTTATACCAATGTTGTGAAGTGTTTTTGAAAATTCTTTTGCGTCATCCAAAGAATCATTAAAACCAGGTATAACAGGGATTCGAGGAAGAACTGTTTTGCCATTGGCGATGGCATGTTTCATGTTCAGTAATGGTAACTTATTAGAAACGCCTGTACCTTCTATATGTTTATCTGTGTTCCAGTGTTTCATATCAAAAAGAATGTAATCCACGTATTCCATGACGTGATCAAATGTTTCCTCTGTCGCAAAACCGGTTGTTTCACAACATGTATGAATTCCTTCTTCTTTAGCGGCTAAGAGTAGTTCTCTTGAAAACTCAGGTTGAAGTAAAAGCTCACCTCCAGAAAGTGTTAGACCACCACCACTTTCTTCATAGAAGGCTTGATCTTGTAAAGCAATTTTAAGCACTTCTTCTACAGATTTTTGTTCGCCTTGTGCACTTAATGCGTTTTTTGGACATTCATATACACATTTCTTACATCCACTACACAGACTATGGTTGATTTTGATGGATTTATCAATTGTTTTCATAGCGTTTTTTGGACAGGTTTCAATGCAATGATGACAATTTATACATTTTTTTTGATCCCAAAGAATTTGTGTTTGTATAAGCTGACTTTCAGGATTTGCACACCATTTACAACGAAGAGGACATCCCTTTAGAAAAACGGTAGTACGAATGCCTGGACCGTCATTTACACTGAATTTTTGAATGTTAAAAATAATTCCTGTTGTATTTCGATTTGTTGTTGTCATTTTAATTTCCTCATATAGAGTATAAACATTTCAAAGAAGAAAAGCAATGATTATAGTTACAAATGAAAGTATAAAATATTTTAAATGAAATTAAAGTTGACATGAAATGCGTGTAATGCTATTTTTAAATTGCGAATAAAAGAACATAAAGTTACGAATGAAACGTAATGGGAGGACGGATATGGAAAATGTAGAACATTTTGGAACATTGACAGAACGAATGAAAGAATTTCGAGAAGAAGTTTTAGATGAGAAACCTTATATTGATGCACAACGTGCAATTCTAGCAACTCTTGCTTACAAAGAAAATTTAAATCAACCACGAGTGATGGTTCGAGCTAAAATGCAAGAAAAAGTTCTCGATAATATGAGTATATATATTGAAGACAAATCTCTTTTAGCAGGAAATCAGGCAACTAAGAATCGTAATGCTCCTATTTTTCCTGAGTATACTATGGAATTTGTTATGAATGAATTGGATCAGTTTGAGAAAAGGGATGGGGACATATTCTATATCACTGAAAAGACCAAGGAACAACTTAGAGAAATTGCGCCATTCTGGCAGAATAACAATTTGCGTGCAAGAGGAGAAGCTCTTCTTCCTGAAGAAGTTCGTGTTTTTATGGAAACAGGTGTATTTGGAATGGAAGGTAAGTTAAATGCAGGAGATGCGCATTTGGCGGTGAACTATGAGCGTATTTTGAAGGATGGATTAAGAGGATACGAAAAACGTGTAAAAGAATATAAAGCTACTCTTGATTTAACAAATCCAGATAATGTTGACAAGTATTGTTTCTATAATGCAGTTCTTATAGTACTGAAAGCGGTGCGTAATTTTGCGAATCGTTACAGCGTTCTTGCGAAAGATTTAGCAGAAAAAGAAATGAATCAAAAAAGAAAAATTGAATTATTGGAGATTAGTAGAATTTGTTCAAAAGTTCCATATGAACCAGCAGAAACATTTCAAGAAGCGGTACAATCCGTATGGTTTATTCAATTGATTTTACAAATTGAATCCAATGGACATTCTTTGAGTTATGGCAGATTCGATCAATATATGTATCCATACTATGATCGAGATATTAAAAATGGCACTATTAAAGAATCTGAAGCCTTGGAATTGTTGACATGCTTGTGGATAAAGACACTTACAATCAATAAAGTTCGTTCTCAAGCACATACGCTAAGTTCGGCAGGATCTCCTATGTATCAAAATGTAACGATTGCAGGTCAAACAACAGATAAAAAGGATGCAGTCAATGATTTGAGTTTTTTAGTTTTGAAATCTGTTGCACAGACAAGATTGACACAGCCAAATTTAACTGTTCGCTATCACAAGAATATCAATAAACATTTTTTGGATGAATGTATAGAAGTTATGCGTTTAGGCTTTGGAATGCCTGCATTAAACAATGACGAAATTATAATTCCTTCCTTTATGGATTGGCAAGTTAAAGAGGAGGACGCCTATAATTATAGTGCCATAGGCTGTGTAGATGTGATTTTCCATTTAATCAGTTCTCTTCGTTAATCAGTTCTCTTTAAATGGGATATTTTCCATTTAATCAGTTCTGTTCGTGATTTTAATTAGTTCTGTTCGTAATTTTAATCAGTTTTGTTCAGAGATTTAATTAGTTCTCTTCGAGAGATTTAATTAGTTCTGTTCGTGTGATTTTCCATTTAATCATGTCCGTTTTAGAATTTGATTACTTCTAAGTTGGAATTACAGGAGGGAACAATGTATAAATCAAAACGTAGCCTCAAAGTATATGAGGCACCACTTGGTTTAAATAGTAAGCAGCAGATTCCGAGAATTCAGCTTCAGGGCCAGTGGCTAAAAGCACTTGGATATCATGTGGGTGATAAGATTGATGTTCAGTGTACTAATGACACGATCATCATCAATAAAGTGAAGACTATATAAAATAAGCGTCGGCCAATGAGTCGGCGCTTTTGTTTATAAAGTATTATTGTGCCTTACTGAATATCCAGTTATAATAGCAAATATAATAGCCAAGGAGGTTTATATATGAAAACAAAACAAATTTTAATGGCAGGAGCATTAGCTCTTAGTATGGTGCTATCTGGTGGCATGTTGACTGGATGTTCTAATTCTTCAAACACAAAAGACACAAAGACATCCGAAGTTGCCAAGAAAAAAGAAGTAAAAACAATTGGACAAAAAAGCAAGGATTCAAAATCTTTGAAGATGACAAACAATACCGGAAAGAAAATCACTGTATTTGAAACAAAATCAAGTACTGAAGAAAGCTTCAGTGATAACTTGTTGGATGATGGTGACGCTGTAAAAAACAAAGAAGAACGTACTTTGTATTACACGGTCAAAGAAAACGATAAACTGGATGTAAAAGTCGGATTAGAGGATCAGGATAAAACATTCGTATTCAAAGATGTAGATCCAGCAGATACTAAAAAGGTGGACGTTTCTTTAAAAGAAGATAAGGTCAATCTGGATGTAACAAAAAAAGATGGCAGTACTGTCACTTTGACACCATCTGAAGATTCTGCAAAGACAGAAGACGAGAAAAAAGATGAGCAGGAAGTAAAACAGGAAGAAAAGAAAGAAGAAACCGCAAAAGCCGATTCTTCAAACAAATCGAATACTTCTGAATCAAAGAAAAATAATACAGCTTCAACTTCGAACTCAAGTTCAAACAAGAACAATTCAAGCTCTAGCAGTTCCAAACCTTCTTCTAAACCCTCAAACAGCAGTAACTCTAGTTCATCTAAACCATCAAATAACAATAGTTCAAACAGCTCAAAACCAGCCGAACATACACATAACTGGGTTGCACAGTATAAGACTGTAAATGTGCCTGAAAAAGGACATAATGAGCAGGTCTTGGTGCAGGCTGCCTATGACGAACAGGTTCCTCAATATCAGGATGTGGAACGTATGATTTGTAATCAGTGTGGAGCTGATGTCACTGGGAATGCAGTAGCTCATAATGATCAGCACTTATCAAATTATGAACCAGGTGGTTATCATTCGGAAGTTAGACAAATGTTGGTCGGATACAAGACGATTCATCACGATGCAGTCTACGAAACAAGATATGTGGTCGATTCACCCGCAACGACAAAACAGGAATTGACAGGCTACAAGTGCAGTAGCTGTGGAAAAACAAAAGCTAACTAAATACGAATTAAAAGGCAGGATTTTATATTCTGTCTTTTTTAAATAATATTTATATGTAAAAAATACATGGAGTGAAACAAATTTCTGACATATATATGATGAAAGATCGTGCGCCCTATACTATTGCACCATCTTTCATGGAATAGGAGGCCCATAAATATGAATATCTTTAGTTTATATGATTTTCCTTAAATGAACTTGAAAGAATTTCAGTATTTTTCCTTTTAGAATATTGATAGTACGAAACACTCAAAAAATCAAGATTTCTAACGTTAGAGATTTTTATAAGGGATAGAGATAGAAATAAATAAAGGGGAAATAAATGAATTAAGGCAGTTTGCCAGGACCTGTTGAAAGAGGAACTTCATTTTGCCGGGTTGTTTGATAATTTACAGATTGTCTCGCTTCTTATGGATTTGGAAAGTCTTTTATAGGAGGTAGATTAATATGCCAAGACAGAAAAAAGATGCAAAAATCCTTAATATCAAACTAGCAAGAGAGATTAGCGATCAGCTGGAACAGTTTTGCGAAGAATCAGGAATGTCTAAAACTATTGCGACAGAGAAGATTCTATCGAAGTATTTTGAGGAATATTTCAGTAGACCGGAAGAAGAGCGCACACTTTTCAAATAAGAATATTTAAGAATGCCCACAGGCCTAATAAGCTTGTGGGCATTTTCATGCCTAAATAAAACATGTATGTAAGATTTCTTTTGAGTTGCAATTGGGAAAAAGCGTGGATTTACAGGCAAAATTACAACATTCAGTTTGAGGCTGTATGGGAAACAAAACATGTTGTCTGATTCTGACATATAGTATATGCCAAAGTAATTTATCCCTAAAAATAGGGACAAAATTAGGCACAAACAAATTATGTATTCAAAAAGGAGGAAATACATGGAGAAAATTGAATTCACAAACCCGGAGAGCAAGGAACTTAACGAAGAAGTAAGGAACTACCTTGAATTGATGAGGGATACGGAAGCCCTTATTGGTGACGGGATGGAGAAGCTGAAAGGGGCCAATTGGGCAAAGCTTTGGAGCAGCCTTGACAAGTTGGTTTTTTATCCGAAGACATACGAAGGGAATTTGGCTATTTTCAAAACTCGATGCGACATTCGATACGTAAGCTTGTTTACGAAACCGGAATTTTGCTGTGATCAGGAAACAGACTTTGAGTTGGGCGGCATCCTTAGATCATGGCTTGATGATGGCCAGAAACGTGGCTATTCGCTTCTTATTAACACGACCATCAATGAATTTTGGGGACATGCCATTTTTATCGATCCAGATACGGGGCATATTGCGCCTGTGATGACGGACTATGATGCGGAGCACCGTACTTATACATTATATTGATCAGCATCGATCTCGTCCGAATCTGGGAACATTTTCCTGTATTCATCAACTAATTTTCGGAATATGTAACGAGTAATGGGTTTATTATCCGGAAGCTTACCTGCCAGTAATTTCATCGCTTGGCGTTCAGTGATCTTGTGCAGGCAATATTGTTCTATGACATCAAATTCTTTTCGCTGTAAGCTCATTAGTGATATACGGCGTTTCGGTCTTCCAGAAGCTTTCCTGTGACCAGGAAGCTGCTCGATAGGCTGCGCCTGACGATAGTTATGGATTTGGCTAAGTGTTCCGGATAATAGCTCATGATCGTGGGTATCATCTTTGTCGTCATATCCGAGCGATGGGATTCGCAGGCGTATCTGCTTGTCGTGAAGGAGTTTTAGCGTTTTTTGTATTGTTGGCAGAGTACCGCCAAGTACATAGATATTTGCTACATATAACGTATCGCCACTTTGAACAGGGCGACGTGATAAAATATCGCCTTTAAGTATGTCACCGTCTGAATAGACAGAACGAGCCACGTCGCAACATTTTATGTAGAAGTAGTTGTGTTCTGAGCCGAGCCAGTGGGTTGTATCTGGCAAATGCTTGCGTGCTATTTCGTATTGTTCGTTTATATTTTCAATTCGCGTATTACGAAACAACCACCACTTGCTCATGGCACAGCCTCCTCTCATTTGTAATGGTTACTAGTACTAACCAACACATTATATCATATTATTTAAAAATGTTGTCCGAAAAATAGAAGTTTCAAAAAAATAAAAGAAAGCCGCATAAATACAGTATTTGCAGATGAATATTTGTCTGAAAATCATTTGAAAATGGTCGTTTATTTGTATGTGAAAATAAAAGCACATGAGAAATCAAGCATATTAATTGCGAAGACGAAAACAAAAATAAACAGGAAGGAGAAATCATTGAAATCACATAAACGAAAAATCGAAGAAGGACGTTGTCAAGGATACGGGAAAGACTATACCCCATTTATTCTGGTCAGAGAATATAAGGGGCGGGGTACAGCATCAGTCATCTGGGATCCCTTTGAAGAAAGATTGATCCACTGCCTGTCGCAGACAGAAGTTGCGGTGTATGAAACAATCCGCTGGCAGGACAATGTGGAACATATCCGCGAACAATATCTTTTAGATACAGACAGGATGAATGCCATTGCAGAAGAACTTGGGATGAAGAAAGCTCCATGGTGGACCACGGATTTTCTGGTAGATTACGATGATGGAAGCAAGACGGCGTTCTCAGTCAAATACGACAGAAGTGCATTTGATCCGAATAAACGTACCTACCGTGGAAAAGAATCAAGGCTGCACAATCTGGTAATGCGTCAGAGAGCAGAACAGATCTATTGGGAATCTCAGAAAGTGAGGTTTAAGCTGGTAACGAACGAAGATATTAATCAGGTGCTTGTGTGGAATGTAAAAAGCGTCATGAGCTATTACGAATCATTTAAGGTGATCAGCAAAGAACAGAAACTGAAATATCTGATTGCACATAAATATGTATATATTCCGATGGATAAACAGATTTTGGATTTCCATGAGATTGTAGAGCGTGCTAGTTTCGACATTGATGAGCTGTATAAGCGAGTATTAGTGGCACGTGACCTTCATGAAGAAATTACAGAAAGGAGAGAACATAATGGAAGAATTAAAAAATAACGAAATATCCGAAAAGAAAGAGATAATAGAACCGCTGGAAGTTATCACTCTTGAAGGCGATGAAAATCAGGTGGCTGAAGAAAAAATGGATTCACCTGTTATCAGAAGAGGTGATCTGTATAGCATTGAAGACCAGGAATGGAGAGTTTTCGATGTGAGAGATAAAAATGTTAATCTGATTAACCTTAAAAATAACAAATTAAAGCTGAAAGATACTACGGAACTTATTACAGCAATTGAAAACAGAGAGTGTGTGAAGATAAAAGAAAAAACAGGATCGTCTTTTTCAATTCCACCAGAAGAAATGGAGACAATCAATCACCGTGCAGAAGTAATGGAAGCTATCTTGAGAAAGGAATATCCGCTTACAACTCGCTTGCGTATGAATCATGATAGTGAAGCAATTATTCTTGGTGTCACAAGAAGGTATTTGAGTATGCTGTTTTATACTTACCTTCGTTCTGGCCGCAATAAGTTCAGCCTTGTGGACCAGCGTAAGAATAATAGCAGACCAAAGAATAGTCATTCAAAAGACTACGAGAATCCAAGGAATGACGTTGACGAAATCCTCAAATACGGTCTTAAGATGTTTGTAAAGTATGGAAAACCAGGACAAGCATATGACGCAGTTCTGCGCCGGTATTTTCGCGAACCGGTCGAGGCACCAGATGGTTCTTCTGTCAAGATGGTAACACTTCCAGAAGAGGAAAGATCAGTATCATACAAGATGCTCTACAACTATATCAGAAAGCATACAGAAGACTATTCCTGCAAGGGAAAAGATGAGAGAGACAAACAGAACAATGACAGACAGCTGGTTGGAAACAGCAGAACCGGAGTCTATGAATTGGGACAGATTGTTGAAGCAGATGAGATGGAGCTTGGCTGTTATGTAGTCGACCAGAATGATGGAGAAACTGTTCTTGGAAAAGCTGTCGTATACTGTATGGTCGAAGTATTGAGCGGAATCTGCATCGGTGCATATGTAAGTCTTGAAAATAACAGCATGCGTGGCTTTCAGCAGGTGTTTCTGTCACTCCTGGAACCGCATAAGAACCAGACAAAAGGCTATAACATTGACTATGATGAGGAAGACTGGCCGTCCATGATCGTACCAAACGAGATCCGTTGTGACCGAGGCTCAGAGTATATGTCCAAGGCATATAGCAAAGCGATGGGGGAACTTGGCATCCGTAATACTCCGGTTCCACCCGGATGCGGTTCCTTAAAGGGGGTTGTCGAATCCTTCAACGGACTGGTTCAGACCTATTTAAAAGCACAGTTAAAGAATAACGGATATATAGAAGACAAATACCGTGGAGGTGACCTGGCGAAAGGGGCTGCATGTCTGACACTGGAAGAAATAAGAGGATTGGTCTACCAATCAGTGATTCTGTATAACCGCCGTGTTTTTGAGGGACTCATTGATAAGAAGTATGTGGATAACAATGTATCGCCAACACCGAAAGGGATTTTCGCATACGAAAAAGCTCATGGCAGAGCAGGAGATCCAACCAATGTAAATGATGCAACAAGACCAGCCTATCTGTTTGCAATGCTGGCAAAGGAAGAAGAAAAAAGGAAATTTACATGGAACCGCAGGAAAGGTATCGTGTACACCTTCTATAAGACGGAACTGCGTTTTTATTCGCAGGAGCCATGGTTCTTGGATATTTTAAAAGATGAACCGCATCCGGAAGATATTGAGGTCAGATATAATGTGGACGATATCAGGAATGTCTATATCAGATATAAGAAAGAGATCCACAGAGTACCTCTTGCAGAAAAAATTGAACAGCAGTATACATACGCAGACTTAACCTGGGATGAATACGACGAGTGTATCCGTAAAAAGAGGGACTCAAAAGTAATGAAAGAAGCAAAACAGGTATATCTGGACACGAAACTGAATTTGCAGGATACGGTAGAGAAACAGGCAGAAATGGCAAAAGCCCTGAATCCAAAGAAGAAAAAATACGGCAAAGCGCATCCGGAGGATAAAACAGCCAAGAAACAGGAAATGAGAAAAGATCCAGATGAGATTGTTAAACGGTCCTTTGCATCCATTGATCCGGAGCCGGAGAAAGAAACATTAACAAAGCAGCAGGAAGAGCTGGCAGCGATTGAGCATTTGAGAATCCCAGATGAAATGAGGACGATGGGAGACAGAAAACTCAGCCGAGAAGAGGAAATCAATCGTATCTTGGCACTAATAGAAGACGAAGTGTAAGAAAGGAAGAAAACATGGAGAGACTGAAATGTAATTTAACATTCCGTGAACTTGGAAAAGATGAAAATCTTTATGATGATGTAGACCTGACTGCGGGGAGCATGGTAGATGCGCAGTACCGCAGAGTCGCCGGATATGAAGATAATCCTGATGTATGCGCATTGCCGAAGATGCCTTCGATAAGGGATATCCTGGCTCTTGGAATGGTGAATCCTCCAGGATACGACAGAGAACAGGTAGAAAAAATGAGCACTGCTGAAAAATTAGCCGCAATAGAAGACATCGACATGGCAATGATCCCACTTGGAATTCATGTAGATGTAGCCCGTACAATCTGGAAGTTTTTGGACCGCAGATATAAAGGGGCTGACGTCATGATTTCCGCAAACGAAGATGAGAAAGCGTATGAAAAAGAAAGCTTTGGACGTGCTATCGTTCTGTATCAGAAGCTGGAGGCCCCAAGCCCGATTGGATTTCTGCTTCATGGGAAGACCGGATGCGGAAAGACTATGGCTGTGAACTTAGCGTGTCGCATGTATCCTAATGTAATCTATCATGAGTTTGAGGACTGCAGCTATGTACAGATCCCCATCGTCATGGTGACAGCGCTCAGAAAAGATATCAGAGACGTGTTTGAATCCATTGCCGCAGCATTTGACAGATTTCTGGATACCGGAGATTACCATAGAAGAAGGGCCGTTGGGGCCAAGAGTATCTCTGCAACAGAAGGGCTTGTAAAGAAATGGATCGAACTCTATCATGTCGGACTCATCATCGTAGATGAAGTACAGTTCCTTGATTTCTCGCCAAAAAAGAAGAACATCGAGGACATTGTAAGTATCACACAGGCAACCGGGGCGCAGTTCGGACTCATTGGTAACGATGACGGATATAGAGCAGTACTGGAATATGACAGGCTTAACAGGCGCGTAGCAAAAAACATTATCAATGCAGACGAGGTTACGAAGAATAATGTACGTTTGTTTGAGAATGCAATCAAGACACTTTGGAGATATCAGTTCGGGAACGTGGAAAGTCCGTTCACAACAGAAATTGAGGAACTTCTCATGTACCATTCATCCAGGAATATAGCACTCCTGAAATACATCGTGATTACTATACAGACGAAGGATGTAATCGAAAAGCGCATGGAGCCGATTGATGTGCCATTCATCGAGAAAACGATTGGGAGGGACATGGAGACACTCCGAAAACTGCTCGCTGATCCTGATGATCCGGAAGATGCACAGTATCACGAGTATATTACAAAGCTCTATGCAAGGCAGGCTAAAGAGGTCGCTACGGAAAATGACGAAGAAAAAGGAAGGTTGTTCGATATGATGGCAGCGGGCGAACTGACCAGGAAAAGAGAAGCGGTCCGCAGCAGAGCTTTCCAGTCAATCAGCGACACTTCAAATTATACTGAAACGCAGATTAACCGCGCAATCAGACAGGCAATCGATAAGGAACCGGATATCCTGGATCACCCTTCGAAGTTTCTTGCACAGAAGGCTATGGAAATATTGAAAAAGGCAAACGCAAAGGTGAAACGTAAAAATACCGCCACAGCTAATCAGGCGAAGAAAGGGAAAAGCGATGCAGCTGCGATTGACAGAGAGACAAGCCAGGGGCTTACAGCTTTGAAAAAAGCTATGAATGAGCAGGAAATATCCTCCGTTTCCAGTGAGAAGTGGGGATTGTAAAAAAGGAGAAGATTATGAGATTACCAAAGAGCATCCGAATAAGAATCTATGATGCTGTGAAGGCAGGCGTTGATGAGAAAGGCTGCTGGACCGCTTCCGAAGATGGATTCGAGGGCAGGACAATTACCAGGGAAGAAAGAAATATCCTGCAGGATCTGGTGAATCATGGGTATGTAAAGAGATGAAAGAAAGGGGTGTATACGATTGAACAAATACAGGTTTCCAATATGGTTTCGGATATATCCGGATGAGAACATTGTGTCATGGCTGGAAGCTTTGTTTTCAGTTAACGGAATGTCAAAAAAGGCTTTCTCTGTTACTTTAGAGGGAAGTGCGGAATTGTTAGAGCTTGAGAATATCTGTAGAAAATATGAAGGTGATAAGTTTCCGACGCTGGAAGAGATTATGTCGAGGCACTCAGAATTCTGCACGATGATGCCGTTTCGTAATGAAAGCATGAATGTTCTTGTGGCAGAGCAGGTCATCCGGCAGGCGGAAGATTTTCATATGATTCCAGGCAATAAAAAGAATCATTGCAAAGTACTGAGGTGCTGTCCGGAATGCCTGGCTGAAGACATGGCAAACGGGAGACGTCCCTATATCAGAGCGTGGCATTCGCTCCATGGTGTAACAGCCTGTGCAAAGCATGGCTGCAGGTTACAGATTTACTCAATCTATGACAGCGATAAACCGGTTGTTCCAGCAGATGAAGAAAGCCTCCGGTATGCGAAATTCCTCTACCAGGTTTATCTGCATCAGCCAAAAGTCACGTTAGATGATATAAAAGACCTGCTTGCCGGTACGAAGACCGGACGATTGATACTGGACAGGCTGACAATTAACTGCATTATCAAAGCTTTCTGTGAAAAGTATGAGCCTGACGAGTTCATAGAGCAGATCAAAGGAAGAGAAAAAGAAGGATGTCAGATTGCAAGCAATACATGTCCGCACTGCGGGACGATTTACCATTCCTTCGGCCTGGCCAGGTCTTATGGATATGAATGTCCGATATGCGAGAGGAAATGTGATGGCCTGGAGCTGCTGCAGAAAAGAATAGATCTTTCCTGGAACGGAGAATACGAGGTGACTGGATACGAGGATGAAGCTCATGTCAGAATCCGTCACAGACCATGCGGAAGGGAATATATACTGCCGCTGAATGCTCGTGGTCTTACAAAAAGACAGTTATGTGACAAGTGCAATTATAAGTATCGGGACAGAATCGGCAGGAAAGCCACAATGAATAGTGGTGAAACATGCAGGATTATTGCTTATCGGTCTTCGATGGATTTAGATGTAGAGTTTGAGGATGGAGCTATTGCCAAACACACGACTTATACGAATTTTAAGTTAGGAATGATCGGCCGTCCCGATGACACACCTGAAGAACAGGCAAAGCGCAGACTTGGAGAAAAGAGAACCATGAACTGCGGGCTTGAAGCTGAGATTATTCGGTATGGAGCTTATGCCGATATTGATGTTAGGTTTGAAGATGGCTATATTGCCAGGCATGCAGCATATAAAGAATTTTTAAACGGGTCCATCAGGCCTCCGATTGATCGTGTCGGAGAAACAGGTATTATGAACAATGGGCTCAAAGCTACAATTATTGCATATCGAAAACATATAGATATGGATGTTCTTTTTGAGGACGGTTCGGTTGCGGAGCATATTGATTACAAAAATTTTACGGAAGGGCGTGTTGCAAGGCCGCAGGACTCCAGAAGAAATAGAGGGAAGTTCCGTATCGGCGAAAAGAGAATTATGAAATGCGGACTTGAAGCAGAGATTATTTCGTATCGTAAAAGCGAGGATATGGATGTGCGATTTCCTGATGGTGTGATTGTAAAGAATGTACAGTATACGAATTTCAAACGAGGGATGGTAGGGCATCCATAAGATTAAGACGCTGGTTTCAAAAGCTGGTGTCTTTTTTTGCTGTATGGAAGAAATAAGTATTTTTGATATTCTGACATATATAAAAAGTAAGAACAAATATAAAAAAGTGAGGGGCAACTTATGGTAGCAAATTATCGACAAAGCCATGGAATAGCATTTAGTTAAAAGTGGAAGGTTCTGCCGCTCACCGGGCCTCTTTTCTACGGTGAAGATTATCTGACATATTATAAATGAAGCATAGAAAAAATGGAGTCAGAAAAGGAGGAAACGACTATGATTACAACATAATGCAACAAAAACGCTGGAAAGATTCTAATATTCTGTCAATCGTGAACTGGTTGACGATACAAATAATATTTTGTATGATAAGGATAAGAGGAATAAATATAAATCCAGCAGAATAGGGGGAATCCCTGAAACATTAGATCAGGGATGCCTATGAGCTTTCCCTGATCGTTTTTTGCATCAGATTAGGGAAAGGATAACAATCTATGGGACAAAAAGACATAACAGAAAAACTTCTGGAAGACTATAATGACGTCTTCGCAGACATTGTCAATGTTCTTTTATTTCGCGGAAATCGGATCGTGAAAGAAGAATCATTGAAAGAAACAAAAGTAAAATCACAGTATAAGGCCGAAGCTGGAAAACTGCATGAACAGGAAAGGGATGTAGCCAAATATTGGCAGGATGGTAACGTTCTTGTTGCAATCTGTGGACTGGAAAACCAGACTGCAGAAGAGAAATATATGCCATTAAGAGTTTTTAGCTACGATGGAGCTTCTTACCGACGGCAGCTGTTGTCGGAAAATGATGAGAATCCCATTGTTCCGGTCGTATCACTGGTACTTCACTTTGGGATGAAAGAATGGTCATCACCTCATAATCTGAAAGGGGTTATTGATATTCCAAAGGAACTGGAGCCATATGTAAATGACTACAAGGCAAATATCTTTAACATTGCTTTTTTAGATGATGAAACGGTGCAGATGTTCCAAAGTGATTTTCGAATAGTTGCAGATTTCTTTGTTCAGAAAAGGAAAAACAAAGACTATGTGCCGGATGAGCACAAAATAAAGCATGTAGACGAAATGTTGAAACTTCTGCAGGTGCTGACCGGAGACGACAGGTATAATGTAAAATTTTCTGAAGCAGAAAAGAAGGAGGACATTAAGATGTGTGATGTAATGGAAAAAGCAGTAGCGGAAGAAAGAATCAATTCCATAAAGATTTTAGTATCTTCGCTTGAAGAGTTCGGCATTTCAAGTGAAGCTATTATTGAAAAAGTTATGGAAAAATTCAATTTTTCTCGTGACGAAGCAACAAAGTATGTGAATAAGTAAACGCTTTTAAAGAGGAAGGTCTGCCGGTTTGGCGGGCCTTTTTCTACATCGCAGATTTTCTGATTTCTACCTTCAAAAATATCCTTTGAAAAACCAAACCAGCCTTCAGGAAAAGAAATTTGCTGCCGGGGTAAAAAATCAAAAGAGATTGTGGGAAATTGGAATCAGAGGTTCCCTGATACAAAAGCTCTCATTTCCATAGTGAATTTCGGAAAGGGAAGTGAATAACGGGGAAAAATAAACGAAAACATGCGGTTTTCGAGCATCTAAACGGAAGTAATTAAAGGGGGAAATACAGTAGAAACAGCAGTTCCAGGTAAATGGGGTTATCGTTGCACGGGAATGTCTTATATCAATTTTCCAAGAATGCTTTTGTGTACGATGAATAACGGTGTGGATCTTACAAGTAACAAACGTTTTACAAAAGGATATGGCTATTTTACGGAAATGGAAAGTTATGAAGAACTTTTAAAAGCATGGGATAAAACAATAAGGGAAATTACTCGATATAGTGTTATTGTAGAAAATGTAATTGATAAGGCCTCTGAAAGAGATGTGCCAGACATTCTTTGTTCGGCTTTGACAGATGATTGTATTGCCAGAGGCAAAACCATCAAAGAAGGTGGAGCAGTTTATGATTTTATTTCAGGACTTCAAGTAGGAATTGCGAATATGGCAGATTGTTTGGCAGCTATAAAGAAGTTAGTGTATGAAGAAAAGAAAATCACAAGACAAGAGCTTTGGGATGCAATCTTAGATGATTTTTCATCACCTGAAAACAAAAAAATTCAGGAAATGTTGATTCGTGAAGCACCAAAATATGGAAATGATGATGATTATGTCGATCAGTTAATTGTGGAGGCTTATGATTCTTATATTGAAGAAATCGAAAAATATCCGAATACACGCTATAATAGAGGACCAATTGGCGGAATTCGTTATGCAGGAACTTCTTCAATTAGTGCGAATGTTGGACAAGGTATGTCAACGATGGCTACGCCGGATGGACGAAATGCATTCGAACCTTTGGCAGAAGGTTGCAGTCCAGCGCATAACAGCGATAAAAATGGACCTACAGCTGTGTTTAAAAGTGTGTCTAAGCTTCGTACAAATAAAATTACGGGTGGAGTTCTGCTAAATCAAAAAATGACACCTCAAATGTTGTCGACTGAAGAAAATCGACAAAAATTAGAATTGCTGATTAAAACTTTCTTTAATCGCTTGCATGGATATCACGTGCAATATAACATTGTTTCTAAAGAAACTTTGATTGATGCACAGAAGCATCCTGAAAACCATAAGGATTTAATTGTTCGTGTAGCCGGATATAGTGCTTTCTTTAATGTGCTTTCTAAAAAGACGCAAGATGATATTATTGGTAGAACAGAACAATCTTTAATGTAAGAAAATGTAAATAATTTGTAAAAATGGTTGAAAACAAATTTTATTAGGTGTATTCTATAGGCAACCGATGCGAAAGAAATCAAACTAAGAACCGGATACAAAGAGATTCTAGTCATGGCGGAAGCTAGATTATTACGACTTAGCAAATGGACTTTCAAGGGCAAGGTGAAAAGATTTTCTTAGTAGCTGCGACGTATTCCATGCGTTAAATGGATCGAATGTGATGGCATTCTAGAGGTGGGTATAACTATACCAATTCAGGTGGTACCGCAGATTATTTTGATATTCTGTCCTGTGTCAAATTTTTAATTTGATGCAGGATTTTTTATTTATAAGGAGAGTGATGAAAAGTGTTAGCTGACTGGTGGTGGTACAAAAAATAAATAATTAGGAGGTAAGAGAATATGTACAAAAAGTTATTAGTATGTGGATTGGCTTTATTGATGTGTGGGTGCAGTACAAAAGCTGCAGGTAATGATCAAGTGTTGACAGTCGGATTAAGTTCGGAAATGAATGGCACATTTTCACCTATGTATTATCAAACGACAAATGATTCTTATGTGGTGGATTTAGTGTATCAAGGGTTATTGAAATACAACAAAAAAGGAGAATTAGTTGCAGATTTGGCTAAATCGTTACCAAAAATTAGTGAAGATGGAAAGACAATGACATTTAAATTAAAGAAAGGCATTAAGTTTAGTGATGGATCCAAGTTTACTTCAAAAGATGTGCAGACAACATTTACCGTTATGGCAGATCCAAGTTATACAGGTCGTTTTGCGAACAATGTTGATTTTTTAGATGGTTATAGCGAATATCACGATGCAAATGCGTCTAGCTTTACTGGAATTGAAACACCAGATAACTATACAGTTGTTTTCCATTTGGATAAACCTAGAATCGATGCGGTTTCTACACTTGGAACACAGAAGATTTGTAGTTCAGAATATTTAAATTATAAAAAAGGAAAAACAGAAAGTATTGAAAAGAAGAATAGTAAGCCAATTGGAACGGGTGCTTATGTATTGAAAAAATTTGAGAAGACAAGTGGAGCTAGTTTAGTTTCAAATTCAAAGTTTAAGGCGAAAAAAGGACAGTATCAAATTTCTAAGATCATGATCAAAAAGACAGATACTTCAACAGAAGTTAAAGAATTGGAAAATGGAACAGTGGATTATATTCCAGATGTGATTGAGGCAAATAAAATAAAATCTGTACAAAAAAATAAAAGTTTATCTGTTGATTCTTATCCAAGTGATCGAGAAAGCTTTATTATCTTTAATTCTTATGCAGGAGCTTGCAGTGATGTTGCCATAAGAAAAGCTATCGGATATGGATTTAATGCCCAAGAATATATTGATAATTACTATCAAATTGATGGTATGGCTTATAAGCCTGGTACTTTTGGAAATCCTGTTTCTTTAAATAATGGAAAAATGATTCGTAATGAAGAAAAAGTGGATGGTGTCACTTATTATGATTATGATGTTGAAAAGGCAAACCAAATCTTAGAGGAAGCTGGATATACATTGGCAGATGATGGATATCGTTATAAAGATGGTGAAAAATTAACAGTTCGTTTCTTGGCAAATAAGGATAAAGATTCTTTGGATTCTTTGATTCCGGTTTTACAGAAGTGTTTAAATGCGATTGGAATTGATTTTAAAGCCAATACCGTTGAATTTAATACGGTTATTAACACAGTGCAAGATGATGCACAAACAGATAGCTGGGATGCAACATATCTTGGATTTTCTTATGGCTCACCAGATGATACGGGTATTAACTTTATCTTAAGAACGGGTGCTACAAATAACTTTGGTCGTTTGAGTGATGAACAACTCGATGCTTATCTAGATGCCGGTATGTATACATCCGATAATGATGTATCTAAAGAGAATTATCATAATGCTTTAGTTCGTCAAAGTGAATTGTGTGGTTATTTACCTGTAGATTCGACTAAAACATATTGTTTAAGAAACAAGAATATCAAAGGAATGCATACAACATCTATTTATAACTGGGCTCAATCTATTGCGACGGCTTATATTGTAAATAAATAACGTATGATGTATCCTAATGGATATTAGGGCAAAATATAGTCCTGTACTAACTTAATGTTGGTGCAGGATTTTCTTATATGGGGAGGGTTTTTATTTCTTAGGTGGTTTCTCTTTATTTTTATTTATATCTTTCTTTAACCAAAATCCAGATGTAATTGCGATTGGAGTAGATCGTGCTAAAATTTGTGCCTTCTTCTATGTTCTTTTAGGCTTTTCACATGTGGTTTCTAGCCTTTTAAGAGGATTGGGACGTCCTGTGATGCCAATGGTGGTCATGCTTGTATGTTGGTGTGCTGTTCGTGTGGTTGTTTTAGTGACGATAGGACAGAGCGTACACAGCTTGTATTTAACGCATTGGCTATATCCAATTACGTGGGGATTGAGTTCAATTGTTTATCTGTTAGATAATAATTTGTTATTGATTGATTTAATTTTTTGGATAGATCTGTTACGAATTCTTTGCTGGTTAATAGATTTATGAATCTTGTGGAGTTGATTCTTACAACTCGGAATTTTCTCATGAAATCGTATATTGTACTTGCTGAGTATTTATTTTCCAGAATCTTGAATTGAAGGATTCGTGATAATAACACAGCTGTGTAACAGATGAAGAAATGCCATTTGATCCGATTTTCTTTTTGTAGATAGACCGGACGTGTATCAAGTTCGGACTTCATGATGCGGAAGGATTCTTCGATTTGCCAAAGCTGATGATAAGCATTGTATATGTCTTTTGATGACATATTGATTTCAGATGTTACGAGCATATTATATCCGGCTAGTTCTTTGTCTTTGTCTATAGCTTTTTGATTTAGCTGGGGTTTTATACTTTTCCCCTGATCATCTAGAAACTGCATATATTTTGATGATTCACCATATTCTTCTTTTTTGGCCTGGCATGCACGGTGTGCCTTGGCTTTTTCAATCATTCTATTGATTTCCATCAGTTTCTTCTTCGCGAGACTGAAGTTATAGGTAACTGTTCTTTTTTCTTTTATATTACGAGTTATGACATTCCCGTAATCATCCTTGTATGAATAGGTAAACGTATCGATGCATTCCTTGATTTTATAAACGGGTTCTCCGTTCTGATCAAACACTGTTTCGAATCCGTCATCAAGAAGAACCCATTGTCTTTCTCTTTCAGGAAGGGTTTTTACAGATTTCGAAAACAGATAGCCATCTCCATTATCAATAGCTTCAATAATATTTTTAGCACAGTTAAGGCCTTTATCAGCAATTTGGATGGTACGGCCCTTGATATTGTTTCTTGATTTCAAATCGTGGATTAGATCACGCATGACCGGCTTTTCAGATTCATTGCCTGGGAATATCTTCATGCCGACTGGTAACATCTGTGCGCCTAAAAGAAGGCCCATTCCTACAATAGGGTCCCCTCGATTTTCTTTGGAAGGACCTCTTTTTTGAAGAGTAGATTCCTTATCGATTTCAAAGTAATAGTTTGTACAATCAAAATAAGAACGGCTGGAATCCAGAATAAAATTGTCATCAGTCGCAACGGTCAGTATTTCAACCAGTTTCTCATATTCTTCGCCCATGAATTCCAAGCCCTCCAGGAGTTGATCATAACTGAAGTTTTTTTGAACATATAGCTTTGGAAGAATATCATGAAAAGTCTGATGTTTAGATAAAGGTGCAACAACACGAGCATATACAAGAGCGGAAAAGACATCATATACATCGAACTCGAATTTCCTTGAAGAGCTTAAATACCCAAAATGTTCTTTTACATCCAGCATGTTCAAGATTTTCGCAATTGGCACATAACCCAGACACAGTTCTGGTGAAATGTCGGAAATCTGTTGAAAGTTGATGCGACACTTTTCTGTCTCCCGTTTAGAATTCAGTTCATTTACTTCTTTCTGAAAATGAGAGATTGGATCATCTATACCCTGTTCGATAAGAGCATCAACGAACCCGATTTTACGAAAACTTTTATGTCGGGTGTTCTTGGTTTCTGGAGAATAAAAACTCTCATAGATGGAAAGATAAAGTCTGTCATTTCGTTTTGTTTTTTTAAGAAAATAGGCCATAGAAAGTGCCCTCCAAGCATTACACATTTACACCATAATTACACCAAATAAATAAAAAAAATAAAATAAATTTAAAGCACAAAAAACAACGATAAATACTGGAGAATCTCAACTTTTTATCAGAATAGCCTCTAAACATTCATGGTGCAAACCTCTAAAGACGGGTAAAAAATAAAAATTTGACGAAAAAAAAGACGTACATAAACGACATTTGGCTATTTTGGCTATGAGCAAGTGTTAAACTCCCGTATGTATTGTTATGTTTCTGAATTTTTATTCCAAAACCAGAAAAAAATAAGAATACTGTTGACATTGAAAGCGGTACCGGCTATACTTACAGTGTAATACAAATTAAGACTTGTTACTTAATCTAAGCTATTAAGGCAAATTCTTACGTTAGTTTATCTGAGGCGGTAAACTAAATGTTTGAGTTTGCCTTTTTAATTTGTATTAGGGGAGGAGAATCATGCTCAAGTTAGATAAACAGGTGTACAGGACATTTAAAGTAGTGAACAATAATATTGTTATCGTTAAAGATTCAAACGGCCGTGAAATGATAGCGATAGGAAAGGGACTTGGGTTTAAAAAAAGCAAGAATGATATTGTTTATCCTGAAGAAATTATGAAGACATATATTTATCTGGACAGACAGAAAAATTTAAATCTTACTTTATTTGAAGAAGTGCCTTTCGAAGTGATTGAAGTATCACAACATATTATTGATTATGCTGCTAAAACATTGAATCAAAAATATAATGTCAACTTACTTGTCAGTCTTTCGGATCATATTGATTTCAGTGTTAAACAATTCAGAGAGGGAAATAATACCTCAAAGTTGTTTAATGAAGAGATTAAGAGATTTTACGAAGATGAGTACCAAGTAGGTAAGTGTGCTATTCAATATATTAACGAAACTCTGCATGTAGATCTTCCAAAAGATGAAGCAACATCTATTGCTTTCCATCTGATTGTGGCGTCTCAAGAAAAAACAAATATTGAAACAAGAGAATTGCTCGAAGGCGTAAACAGTATTGTGAATATCACAATGAAATATCTTGGAAATCAGATAGATGAAGATTCGTTAGCGTATTCAAGGTACATTATTCACCTGAAATTTTTCTTAAGCAGAATTGTCAGTCATCAAACTTCTAACGGTTCTATTGAAGTTACTAATATATTCGGTCAATTGGTCACGAAGTATGAAGGAGTTGACAGGTGTATTCATGAAATCAGTGAATTTATTAATGGAAAGTTTAATTACAGATGTACTGATAAAGATTGTATTTATTTAATGATTCATATTGTAAGGCTGTATGAGTTACAAAGAAAGGACGATACTAATGGCTAAAATAGATTATGATAATTTGACAAAGCAGATAGTGGAATATGTAGGTGGTGTCGAAAATATCAAAACAATTACACACTGCGTAACACGTTTAAGGCTATATTTGAATGACAGAAATAAAGCAGAGGATGAGAAAATAAAAAATCTACCTGGAGTATTAGGTGTGGTTTATGGAAATCAGCAGTACCAGATTATTCTTGGTGAACATTTATTCCCTGTATTTGATAATCTTGAAAAAAATTATTCAGTACAGACAGAAGCTCCAATTAATGAGAATCTTGATGAAAATCTTGTGTCTGGTAATGAGAAGAAGAATTTCAAATATTATTTTGAAAAAGCAATTACATTTATGTCTCAGTCACTGACACCATTCATTACTGTAGTGTATGGAGCAGGTATGCTGAAAGTAATTCTCTCTTTACTGAATTACTTCATCCCATCAGCAGCAAGTTCTACAGCATATACAATGCTTAACTTCATGTCCAGTGCACCATTCTACTTTATGCCTGTATTAGTGGCATATGGTACAAGTAAAGTTTTAAAATCCAATCCTGCTTTTTCAATGGCAATTGCACTGACATTGGTATATCCGGATTTTAATACTATTATGACTGCCGGAGAAGCTACTACAATGTTTGGACTTCCTGTACATTTAGCTTCCTATGGTAGTACATTACTTCCAGGTATTTTTACAGCTATTCTATGTGCATATCTGGAAAGATTCTTCTACAGAGTAATTCCTGGATTATTCAGAAGTGTATTTGCTCCATTATGTGTATTCTTAATTGGTTTTCCAATCGTTGTATTAGCATTAGGTCCTATTGGTAATATTGTTGGTTCTTGGATTGTCGCAGGTATCATCTGGTTACAAGCACATGTAGGTGGATTTGCTCCGGGTATTATTGCCGCAGCTCAGCCATTCTTGGTTATGATGGGTGTAAATATGTTGCCTGTAGCTCCTATGATGGAATTGTTCTCTCGTACTGGGTATGATAATGTGTTCAGACCTGGTTGGATTTTACATAACATTTCTGAATGTGGTTCCTGTTGTGCTGTTGCTTTAAAAACTAAAGATAAAGAATTTAGGGCAACTGCATTATCAGCTGGTATCGGTGCTATGCTTTCCGGTGTTTCTGAACCTGCATTATACGGTGTTAATCTTCGCTTGAAAAAACCGATGATTGGTCTTGTAGCCGGTGGTATTGCTGGTGGTGCTGTTGCCGGGTATATGGGTGCTAAAGCTTTTGCAATGGGTTATTCTTCTATCCTTGGTGTAGTTATTTTTGAAAAAACTATGGGAGCAATTCTTGCGGGTGTTGCTGTTTCCTTCGTGGTCTCATTTCTATGCACTTATGTTTTATATGATGGAAAGAGCATCAAATAAGTATGTTTAAGTTGTTTTCAAAAAAAGAAGAAAACACAAATGATTTTGCAGCTGTGGTAAGTGGGAAAATCATTCCACTTACTGCAGTGAATGACGATGTGTTTTCTAAAGGTATGATGGGAACCGGTGTTGCCATTGTGCCTGATGATGATGTAATTGTGGCTCCATGTGATGGAGAGGTCACAATGTTGTTTCCTACCATGCATGCATTTGGAATGAAAAATAAAGATGGTGTAGAAATACTGGTACATATTGGTATTGATACTGTAAATAAACAAGGTGTTGGATTTAAAAAGTTTGTAGATGCTGGCACAACAGTCCACAGAGGGGATAAAATCATTCGCATGAATTCCTATGATTTGAAACAGGAAGGATATGATCTGACAACAATGATGCTTTTTCCTGGTTGTGAGAAGAAAATGAGTTTCACTACAGATGGATATGCAAAAAAAGGAAAAACAATAGTAGCTGAATATAAGAAAGAAGGAGAATAATATGGCATTCTTAAATAAAGAAGTAAAAAAGGAATTTCCTGAAGGATTTTTATGGGGTGGTGCAGTAGCTGCTAACCAATGTGAAGGTGCTTATCTGGAAGATGGCAAACAAATGTCTACTGCTGACATTAAAGCAAGAGGTTTTTTTGGAGGATTGAGAAGAGATGCAGATTATTATCCTACTCATAAGGCCATTGACTTCTATCATACCTATAAGAGTGATTTAAAATTGATGGCTGAAGCTAATTTTAATATCTTCAGAACATCTATCAACTGGGCCAGAATTTATCCGACTGGAGAAGAAGAAACTCCTAATCAAAAAGGACTTGATTTCTATCATGATATGTTTAAATACTGTCATGAACTTGGAATGAAAGTAATGGTTACTATTTCTCATTATGAAACACCATTATATTTAGTAGACACATATGGTGGATGGGATAATCGTAAATTTATTGAGTTTTACATGAAGTTCGTCAGAACGATTGTAGATAATCTGGATGATGTTGTTGATTACTGGCTGACATTTAATGAAATTGGTAACGCGGCTGTAAAACCTATCTGTTGGGATGCTGCATGTATTTATCCTGACAGCGAAAATCTGCTGCAAAGAATGTATCAGGCAGCACATCACCAGTTTGTAGCAAGTGCACTTGCAGTAAAGTATATTCACCAGCATTCTAACCATGCTAAAGTTGGGGCAATGATTGCGTACAAGACAGTGTATCCTTACACATGTAACCCAAAAGATGTTATTGCTGCTGAAAAAGAAAAGAGAAAAGAGTATTTCTTCTCCGATGTTCAGGTAAGAGGAAAGTATCCGGATTATATCTGGCAGTATTTTGAAGAAAATAATATCAAAATCACTTTTGAAGAAGGAGATGAAGAAATTATTGCTTCTTATCCTGTAGACTTCATTACATTCTCTTATTACAGAAGCAGAGTAGTATCTTCTGAAGAGACTGAAGCTGCTGAAAAGATTATTGATACAAATACACTTGAAGGTATTGTAAATCCATATTTACCAAAGACAGGATGGGGATGGTCAGTTGACCCAGACGGATTAATGCTGGCTTTACAGGATTTATATGACAGATATCAGAAGCCATTATTTATTTCTGAAAATGGATTAGGCGCTATTGACACGGTAGAGGAAGGTAATGTAATTAATGATGATTATCGTATTGATTACATGAGAAAACATGTTCAGGCTATGCAAAGAGCTATTGAAAAGGGTGTTGATCTGTTCGGATATACTATGTGGGGTCCTATTGATATTGTTTCTAATGGTACAGGACAAATGTCAAAGAGATACGGCATCATCTACGTTGATTTGGATGATGAAGGAAATGGTACAGGAAACAGATATCTGAAGAAGAGTTACAATTGGTACAAAACGGTCATTGGTACTAATGGCAAAGATTTAGGAATTGAATAAAAAATAGAAAAGATGTTCGGAAATCATAGAACATCTTTTTTATCAGGAGTTGTGAATATGGCAATATTGTTTTTAGATGTAGATGGGACATTAATTAATTATAAAGCACAAATACCATCATCAGCAAAAGAGGCGGTTATCGCAGCAAGAAAAAATGGGCATTTTGTATTTTTGTGTACTGGATGTTCTAAACAGGAAATACTGGAAAGACATTTTGATTTTGAATTGGATGGTTTTATTGGAGGAAATGGAAATTATATTGAAGTACAAGGCACAGAAATATTTCATAAACCATTAACTTATGTTCAATGTAAACATTTTACAGATTGGTGTATTTCAAGATCTCTTGCCTATAGATTTGAGTGTAACAGTGGCATATATATCAGTGATGATTATATGGAAAAGTCAGTACAGGCTCGTATGAAATATGCATTTGGTAATAATAAATCAGCTGTAAATGCACCAATAAACCCAGCTTTTAGAAAAATGACATCAAAATATAGAGATGATGTAAACAAGACAGCATTTGTATTAAATAGTTATCAAGATTATCTGGATGCCGTGAAAGAGTTTAAGGATATGGTTGTGGGAACCTGGGGTGGAAAAGGGCAACTTGCCCTTTATGGAGATACCAGTCCCGAAGGAATCAGTAAAGAATTTGCTATCAATAAGTTACTGGACTATTTACATATAGATAAAAAAGAATCTATATGTTTTGGTGATTCTTCAAGTGATCTTCCTATGTTTAATGCCTGTAATATAAAGATTGCCATGAAAAATGGAAACGATGAAATAAAGCAAAAAGCAACCTATATTGCCGATGATGTAGATGATAATGGAGTATATAAAATGTTCAAACAATTACAAATCATTTAATATGATGCATATAAAAAACAATGTTAAATACATTTCAGAAGATTGTGAAATTTTGTGTATTCCTTTATGGCATGAATGGTTTTTAGATAGTATAGTACCTGACTTTAGAGGTTGAATAGTAAAAAATGGTGCAACACTCGATATTTGATTATCGAGTATGCATCATTTTTATTTGTTTATATATTTGATTTAAGAAAATATAAATTGTTAACACCTAGAGTATGACTTTCATGAAATATAGGTTGTCATTTGAGTTGATTTTAGGTATTATAATACTGCAGAAGTGTTTTTCTGATTTTGGAGGTCTTACTTATGGTCTTAAGAAGATTTACCACAATTGATAGAGAAGAATTGCTTTTTTAAGCGTGCCTACTATAGGTGCGCTTTTTTGTTTTGAAAGGAAGGTCATTTATGGAAACAAAGCGTGTTTTAATTGTGATGGGTTCTCGTTCAGACTTACCTAGTATGGAAGGCTGCATGAAACAATTAGACGATTTTCAAGTCGGATATGAAGTTCGTGTATTAAGTGCTCACCGTACTCCAGAAGCTGTTTTGGAATTGTCAAAGACAGCGTGCGAACGTGGAATTCAGGTTATTATTGCGGCAGCTGGAGGAGCAGCACATTTAGCTGGAGTTTTAGCTAGCTCTACACCGTTGCCAGTTATTGGAATCCCTATTCAGACATCTGCTTTAGGTGGATTGGATTCATTGTTATCAACAGTACAAATGCCTCAAGGAGTTCCTGTTGCGACTGTAGCAATTGGTAAATCGGGGGCAAGAAATGCAGCTATCTTAGCTTGTCAGATGATTGGACTTAACGATAAGTCATTACAGGATAAGGTTGTTGAATTTAAAAAAGAACAAGCACAAAAAGTATTAGAACAGTCAATTGTTGAATAAGGAGAAGGAAATGGATACTCGTATTTTTGTTCATAAAAAAGAACAGTTTCAGGTTGAAAGTGAATCATTAGCGGCTGAATTAAGACAATCTTTATCTTTAAAAGAAGATTTCGGTCTAACAAAATACAATTTATATGATATTTTTAACGCTGATGAAAATGATATTGAACTATTAAAGAAAAATGTATGTAGTGAAGTTGTTACAGATGATGTATATGATTCTGTAGACTTAGAAGGTAAATCATATTTGGCATATGAATTTTTGCCAGGTCAATATGATCAAAGAGCAGACAGTGCAATGCAGTGTTTAATGCTTTTGAACAACAAACAAACAGTACGTATTCATTCAGGTACTTTGTTAGTGTTTTTAAACCCAGTAGATGAAGAAACACTTAATAAAATTACACATTATATTGTTAACCCTGTTGAAGCACGTGTTAAAGACCTTTCTGTATTGGTAGATGATCAGGACGTTGAAGTAAAAGATGTTCCTGTTTTAGAAGGATTTACAACAAAGACGAAAGAAGAATTAGATTCTTTACGTCAGACTTTAGGGTTGGCCATGTCTCAAGCGGACATTGAGCATGTTCAACGTTATTTTGAAAAGGAAGAAAAAAGAGATTGCACAATGACTGAACTTCGTGTGCTAGACACATATTGGTCAGATCACTGCCGTCATACTACTTTTGAAACTGTATTAGATGATGTACATTTCCATTTGGATACATTATCCGATGAATTACAGGCTTCTTATGATAAATATTTAAAATTACGCCAGGAAGTTCATGGAAATCGTAAAGAAAAAACATTGATGGATATGGCTACTATTGCTGGAAAATATCTTCGTAAACAAGGTAAGCTTGATGATATGGAGATTACCGATGAAATCAATGCGTGTAGTGTAGAGATTACAGTGGATGTAGATGGAAAAGATGAACAATGGTTGTTGATGTTCAAAAACGAAACACATAACCATCCTACAGAAATTGAACCATTTGGTGGAGCAAGTACATGTATTGGTGGAGCTATTCGTGACCCATTATCAGGACGTAGTTATGTATATCAAGCGATGCGTATTACAGGGGCTGGAGACATCACGAAACCAATTAGTGAAACATTAGAGCACAAATTACCTCAATCAAAGATTTCAAAGACAGCGGCTCATGGTTATTCAAGTTATGGTAACCAAATTGGTTTGGCAACTACATTTGTAGATGAAATTTATGATGATGGCTATGTTGCAAAACGTATGGAAGTTGGTGCGGTAGTTGGTGCTGCTCCTAAATCACATGTAAAACGTGAACAACCAGAAGCTGGTGATATCATCGTTATGATTGGTGGAGCAACTGGTCGTGATGGAATTGGTGGAGCCACAGGTTCTAGTAAAGAACATAATGAAACAAGTTTAGAAAAATGTTCAAGTGAAGTTCAAAAAGGTAATGCCTTAATTGAACGTAAATTACAGCGTCTATTCAGAAATCCTGCTTGTACAAAATTAATTAAAAAGGCCAATGACTTTGGAGCTGGCGGAGTCAGTGTTGCCGTAGGTGAACTTGCGGATGGATTGGATATTAACTTAGATGCAGTTCCAGTTAAATATCAAGGTTTAGATGGTACAGAATTAGCTATTAGTGAATCTCAAGAACGTATGGCTGTATGTATTGAGGCTAAAGATTTTGAAAAGTTCAAAGAAAAAGCATATAAGGAAAATTTAGATGCTATCAAAGTTGCGGATGTTACAGATACAAATCGTTTAGTCATGAAATGGCGTGGTGAAACGATTGTGGATATGTCACGTGCTTTCTTGGATACAAATGGTGTCCGTCAACACCAGGTTGTTGATGTTTGCGAAAATGAATATGATGAACATCCATTTGATGCAGTTAAATCAGATTTAAATACAGTATTACAAGATGCGAATGTCGCAAGTCAGATTGGTTTGGCAGAAATGTTTGATGCATCAATCGGAAAGAGTACGGTATTGATGCCTTTTGGAGGTAAATATCAATTAACGCCAGAAGAAGGTTCTGTACAAAAATTACCAGTTCATGGAATGACAAACACTTGTTCTGTTATGACATATGGATATGATCCAAAAGTATCTAAATATTCTCCATATTTAGGTGCTAGTTATTCAGTTGTTGAAGCATTAGCTCGTATTACAGCATTGGGTGCTGACTATAAGAAGTGTCGTTTATCAAATCAGGAATATTTTGAACATCTAGGTGCAGATGCACAAAAATGGGGACAACCATTTGAAGCTTTATTAGGTTTGATCGATGCACAATTGGCATTTGAAACGCCTAGTATTGGTGGAAAAGACTCTATGAGTGGAACGTATAAAGATATTCACGTACCACCAACAGTAATCACATTTGCGGTAACTACAGCGAAAACAGATAATATCGTATCTGCTTCATTTAAAAATCCTGGAGACTATGTATATTTGGTAAAACATACGCCAGTTAAGAATCATGTTCCAAACTATGAACAATTGAAAGAAAATTTTGAAACGGTTCATAAATTGATGCAAGAAAAGAAAATTGTAGCGGCAAGCACAATTAAATTTGGTGGATTAGGTGCAACTATTGCGAAGATGGCGTTTGGATCTAAAGTCGGTGTTGCGATCAATACAGAAGAAAATGTATATGGATTCAATTTGGGTTCAATGATTGTGGAAGCTACAGAAAGTATTCAAGATGAGCATTTAGAATTAATTGGTATTTTAAATGATGATTCTAAGATTGTATTAAATGAAGAAACAGTCGAAATTGAAGATGCATTAAAGGCTTGGACAAAACGTTATAGTGAAATTTATCCAATGATTGTAGATGAAGGAAAAGAAACGTTAGAAACTCCTTTAAATGATGTGGAAGTACCAATGTCTAAGGTTGTAGTGGAAACACCGAAGGTAGTTATTCCTATTTTCCCTGGACAAAACTGTGAATTTGATACAACAGCTAAATTTGAACGTGCTGGTGCTGAAGTTAAACAAGTTGTATTTAATAACTTGACAGTTGAAAATATTCAAAAGAGTATTGAAACATTGGCTGAAGAAATCAGTACAGCTCAAATTTTAATGATTGTTGGTGGATTTAGTAGTGGTGATGAACCAGATGGTTCAGGTAAATTTATTGCGAACGTATTAAGAAATCCAAAGATTGCCCAAGCTATTGATACAATGCGTGCAAATGATGGATTGATTTTAGGTATTTGTAATGGATTCCAAGCATTGATTAAATCAGGATTATTGCCTTATGGTGATATGGAAAGATTGGATGAAGAAAATCCAACATTATTCAGAAATAATATTAACCGTCACGTTTCGCATATTGCACGTACACGCATTACAAGCAATGCATCTCCATGGCTTGCTGGCATGAAAGCAGGAAATGTATATTCAGTGGCTGTTAGTCATGGTGAAGGTAAATTTGTTGCGAGTGAAGAAGTGTTAAATAAATTGATTGAAAATGGTCAGGTTGCGACACAATATGTAAATGAAAAGGGTGTTCCAACAATGGATGGAAAAGACAACTTGAATGGTTCAAGTATGGCAATTGAAGGTATTTTCTCTGAGGATGGAAAAATCTTTGGTAAGATGGGTCATAGTGAGCGTTATGAAAGAGGTTTATTCCAAAATATTGCAGGAAATAAAGATCAGGATATTTTCGCAAATGGTGTTCGTTACTTTACACACAAGCAGGTGAAGTAGAATGACGATGCAAAAGGTAGTTCAAGATTCTTCTGGGATCGTAGGCTTGTTCAACGTTGAACAAGCCGCCCAGAACATCTATTTAGCAATGCATGCCATTCAGCATCGTGGACAAGATGGTGTTGGTGTGGCTGTGAGTAATGGGGAAAACGTTGTTTGTAAAAAGGGATTAGGATTGTTGTCTGAGAATTTAAAACAAGATACATTGAATTCTTTAGCTGGTGATATAGCGATTGGTCAACTTCGCATGGCTACAAAAAATGATTCTCAATTAGAAAATGTTCAACCAATTATGGTGCGTAGTCACCAAAGATATTTTGCGGTCGTATCAAGTGGTATGGTCACAAATGCAGTTTCATTAAGAACAAAGTTAGAGAATGAAGGCTTAATTTTCCAGGGAACAAGTGATTCTGAATTGTTAGCACACTTGATTCAATTGAATCCGGGTTCTTTTGAAGAAAAAATCACAAAGGCTTGTCGTATGATGAGTGGTGCCTACACATTTATGGTCATCACAAAAGATAGTTTATATGTAGTAAGAGATCCACATGGAATTCGTTCTTTATATATTGCCAAAGTAAATGATGGATATTGTATCAGTAGTGAAACTTGTTCGTTCCCAATTCTTGGTGGAGAATTTGTTCGTGAAGTAAATCCAGGTGAATTAATTTGTTTTGATCGTACAGGAATTAAATCAAGTCAAATTTTTGAAAAAACTGAAACTAAAGCTTGTGCTTTAGAATATGTATATTACTCTAGACCGGACAGTGTTCATAATGGTTTAACGGTTCATGAAGTAAGAAAACAATGTGGTTATTATTTAGCCAAAGAAGAGGATGTTAAGGCGGATATTGTTGTTGGTGTTCCTGATTCGGCTTTAAGCGCAGCTGCAAGCTTTGCTAGAACATTAAATGTACCGTATGAAACGGGATTAATCAAAAACCGCTATATTGGTTCTACATTTATTCGTCCAACACAGCAACAAAGAATGCAAGGTATGCGTGTGCGTTTAAATGCGATCAGTTCCGTTGTTAAAGATAAAAGTGTATATCTAGTGGATGATAGTGTTGTAAAAGGATTTACATCACGTAGAATTTGTCAGCTATTAAAAGAGGCAGGGGCAAAAGAAGTGCATTTGCGTATTGCTTCGCCAATGTTGAAATATCCTTGTTTATATGGAGCGGATTCAACGACACAAAAAGATTTAGCTGCTTTCAATTATTCGGTAGATGAAATGAAACAGTTGTTCCAAGTGGATTCGTTACGTTTTATAAGTGTAGAGGATTTCAAGAAATGTGTACCTGAAACAAGTTGTTTAGCTTGTTGTACAGGTGAATATCCAGAAGAGTTACAAGATTATAAAGATGAGGTAAAGGAGTAGAGTATGGCAGAACATTATGCAGCAGCAGGCGTTAGTTTAGAGGCAGGATATAAATCTGTTGAATTGATTAAGGAGCATGTTAAGAAAACAATGCGTCCAGAAGTATTAGGAGGACTTGGTGGTTTCTCTGGTGCGTTTTCATTATCTAAAATTAAAGATATGGAAGAGCCAGTGTTGCTTTCTGGTACGGATGGTTGTGGAACAAAAGTTAAACTTGCGATGGTTATGAATAAGCATGACACAATTGGTATTGATGCTGTCGCAATGTGTGTGAATGATATCGCATGTGCTGGAGGAGAACCATTATTCTTCTTGGATTACATCGCATGTGGCAAGAACGTTCCAGAAAAAATTGCAGATATTGTTAAAGGTGTTTCTGAGGGTTGTTTACAATCTGAAGCCGCTTTAATTGGTGGAGAAACGGCAGAGCATCCAGGTTTGATGCCAGAAGATGATTATGATCTAGCTGGTTTTGCGGTTGGTGTTTGTGATAAAAAAGATATGATTACTGGTAAGAATCTAAATGTTGGAGATGTCTTGATTGGACTTCCTTCAACTGGAGTCCACAGTAATGGTTTCTCATTGGTTCGTAATGTATTTGATATTACAGAAGAATCATTAAATACATATTATGATGAATTAGGCAAAACTTTAGGAGAGGCGTTACTTGCACCTACAAAAATTTATGTTAAGGCATTAAAGCATATTAAAGCTTCAGGAATCACGTTAAAAGCTTGCAGCCACATTACGGGTGGTGGATTCTATGAAAACGTTCCTCGTATGTTAAAGGATGGAATGGGAGTTGAAATTGATACGAAAGCTTTCCCAAAACCTCCAATCTTTGATTTGATTCAAAAAAATGGGGATATTTCAACAAAAGAAATGTATAACGTATTCAATATGGGACTTGGTTTTGTGATGGCAGTAGATCCGTCGGATGTAGAAAAGGTTCAAACTGTATTAAATGAAATCAATGAACCAAGTTATGTCGTTGGTAAAGTAACTGAAACAGGACAGGTAGATGTCCAATGGTAAATATTGCAGTATTTGCGAGTGGTTCGGGCACTAACTTTGAAACAATCTTATCTCATATTGAAGATGGTTCTTTACATGTGAATTGTGCATGCTTGATAGCTGATAAAGAGAATGCGTATGCAAGAGTTCGTGCGCGCAATCATGGAGTAGAAGAGTTTTACTTTAATCCAAAGGGATATGATGGTAAAGCGGGTTATGAAGCGGCCATTTTAGAAGTATTAAAAGAAAAAAAGGTAGATTTGATTGTATTGAGTGGATATATGCGTTTCATTGGACACACTTTGTTGAGTGCTTATCCAAATCGTATTATCAATTTGCATCCAGCTTATTTACCTGAATTTCCAGGAGCTCATAGTATTGCGGATGCATATGAGGCAAAAGTAGCACAAACTGGAGTTACTGTTCATTTCGTAGACGAAGGAGTGGATACAGGACCTATCATTCGTCAAGAAAGAGTAGCAATCGATCCATCTTGGGATTTAGAAACATTAGAATCGCATGTACATGCGATGGAATATGATTTGTTCTGGCAAGTCATTGAACAAGTCGCAAAAAGTATTGAGGAGGAAAAAGAATGAAGCGAGCATTAGTGAGCGTATCTGATAAAACAGGTTTAGTTGAATTTGTACAGGGGCTAGTAGATTGTGGATATGAAATTATTTCTACTGGAGGAACAAAAAAAGCTTTAGAAGCAGCAGGAATCCATCCAATTGGAATTAGTGATGTCACTGGTTTTCCAGAAATTATGGATGGTCGTGTAAAAACTTTACATCCAAAAGTTCATGGTGCATTGCTTTGTGTTCGTTCAAACCCGGATCATGTTCGTCAATTACAAGAATTAGGTATTGAGTATATTGATTTGGTTTGTGTGAATTTATATCCTTTCAAAGAAACTGTGTTAAAACCTGGTGTTACACACGAAGAAATTATTGAGAATATTGATATTGGTGGTCCAAGTATGCTTCGCAGTGCTTCTAAAAACTATCAAAGTATTCCGGTTCTTTGTGATCCAAAAGATTATAATAAGGTTCTTGAAGAAATTAGAGAAAATCATGAAACAACATTAGAAACGCGTGAGCGCTTAGCTGCAAAAGTATTCCGTCATACAGCTCGTTATGATGCGATGATTGCGGATTATTTAACTAAGAAAACACATGAAGAATTCCCGGAAAGTATGACAATTACTTTTGATAAGGTTCAAGACTTGCGTTATGGTGAAAACCCTCATCAAAAGGCTGCTTTCTATAAGGGCATGAATCCTCAATATTCTTTGGCAAATGCAACACAGCTTCATGGTAAAGAATTATCTTACAACAATATTCAGGATGGTAATGCGGCAATTGAAATTCTAAAGGATTTTGAAGGTCAATTTGCGGCTGTTGGTGTTAAACACATGAATCCATGTGGTGTTGGTATTGGCGAAAATATTGAAGCAGCTTGGGATAAAGCTTATGAAGCAGATTCAATTTCAATTTTTGGTGGTATTGTTGCGTTAAACGCAAAAGTTGAAAAGGGATTGGCAGAAAAATTATCTAAGATTTTCTTGGAGATTATCATTGCACCAGATTTCTCTGAGGAAGCATTGGAAATCTTGACTCGTAAGAAAAATATTCGATTAATGAAATTAGATACTAGCTTATCTGTTTCAAGTGCGCTAAAATATACAAATGTTAACGATGGTCTATTGGTTCAAGAAATGGATCAACATATCATTAACGAGGAAGATTTAAAATGTGTAACAAATCGTAAACCAACTGAAGAAGAAATCAAACAATTGTTGTTTGGATGGAAAGTTGTTAAACATGTAAAATCAAATGCGATCGTATTGGTAAAAAATGATATGACAGTTGGTGTTGGTGCTGGTCAGATGAATCGTGTCGGTGCTGCAAAGATTGCAATCGAACAAGCTGGAGAAAAAGCAAAGGGTTCAGTTTTAGCAAGCGATGCATTCTTCCCAATGCCAGATACTGTGCAGGAAGCTATCAAAGCGGGTGTTACTGCAATCATTCAGCCGGGTGGATCGATTAAAGATCAACTTTCAATTGATGAGTGTAATGAACATGGTATAGCAATGGTATTTACAGGAGTTCGTCATTTTAAACATTAATATAAGGGGCTGTAACGAGTAAGTGAATTTTATTACTTATGGAGTTCAGCTCCTTTTTTTTGCTTGATTAGCTTTTACATAAATAAAAAATGAAAATACACATCTAACCTTACCGCCTTTTTAGGCGCACTAA
>OLNX01000039.1_pt1 | contig 122331 bp, 108 predicted proteins | sample 1672611 | NCBI WGS metagenome assembly OLNX01 (sample SAMEA3136705, study PRJEB25190) | human gut metagenome | reverse complement strand
CTGTAAATCTGCGGAAAATCTTAAAAACTTCATTCTCGTTTTCTGTTCGATAATCATCATTTTCCTTGTCGAAGTAAATTCCGCTGGGATAGACTAAATTTTGTATTTTTTGCCTATTAGAGAAATTACTATCACTCCACAAACCACCTAATTTACAGGACATTTCAATCGTTTGATTGATATATTTCATCATGTTCGATAAATTTTTCCCTGCATCTTCAAGCTCTCGTCTGATTTCTGCTAATCTCGAATTTAATTCGCTCATAGTAGCCGTATATATTTCACTATTAATTTCTCCCAGACCAAACCGAACTTTGACTGTATTAATTCGATTTTCACACTCTGTTTTCCGTTTTAAAAGAACTTTCTTTGTTTCACCTTTATTTTGATTGTATTCTTCAAAAACCTTTCTTAAAACGTCTGTAAGTATCGGGATAAGTCCATCTGGTATATTATATTCATTTAAAAGATTGATATACTTCTGATGCAGTTTCTCTGTGCTATGATTACTTTTACACCCTTTCTTATTGCATTTATAATAATCCCGTCCACGTGCTTTCACTGTGTATCCAGTTAAATAGCCACCACAGTCCGAACAGATAATATGCCTTTTCAATGGGAACGGCTCAGTAATTTCTTTGTGTTCATATCCTGCATTCGATATATCATTCACTTTATTAAATATAGCCTCATCAATTAATATCTCTTGATTACCTTTTATAATTTCATCACCCAACAAACTATGCTGTATATACCCACAATAAAACGGATTATGAAGAATTTTATTTAAATGCTTTCGGTCAATGGATAACCCCAACCCCTTTAACCGATGAACTATTTCTATATCTTTAATCCCCTCTGTTGCTTTCCAGATAAAAGCATTACGCAGTATCTTGCCTTTTTCATTCACTGTAAGAACGTGTTCTCGACCTACTTTTAGTTTATCATAACCTAGCGGAGGTTTTGAATACCAGTTGCCATTTCGTAAACACTCCACCATACCTGTGATACATTTATCCTTTCGAAGGTTATTCTCAAACTGATTAAAAAGAAAGATAACATCTTCCATAAATCCACCTGCCGCACTATCTGGGTCAGTAGCCTGCGTTGCAGACACCACATATATTCCTTTAGCTTTGAGATATGCTTTTGTCATCATCGCCTCATAACCAGCCCGACTGAAACGGTCAAATGAATAGACAAGAATTATATTTATCTCTTTATCTCTAGCCACCTCTGCAATCATTTCACGGTATAGTTTACCTTCAACTTTTGCACTCTCATTCGTACCGCCATAATACTTTTTTATACGAATAGCATGACTTTCTGCATATTCCGTACATATCCTTCTCTGACTTTCTAAACTGCCATTTGTATCAGCTTGCCGCTCCGTTGACACTCGCGTCCATACAGCAGCTACTTTATTTGTCAATTTAGAAAACTCTACTACTTTCTCTTTACTTTTTTTCTTACTCATCAATCATTAAATTAAAGGTTAAACGTAATAACACCTAATGTATAGAAGAACTCCAGTATCTTTTTTTGTTCTTCTTTGTCTAAAATACCTATTGCTTGAAATTTCTTATCATAAACTTTCAATTCATCCTCATCAAACATTTGTTACAAAGGATTATTTGCCATGCCATTGCACAACTTATTTTCACACGTTCATGCAAAATCCACAGAGCAGGGAAGTGCATATACATGAACGTGCTTCCTGCTCCTAACTTGTTACAATAAAATTGAATTTGAAGTATCTTTCGCGGTGGATTTACCTTTCTTCCAAGCAAATATACGACTTATAGATTATTTTGCCACCCTATTACGTTAATTTATACTAAAGCGACTAATTTACGAAGAGTATTTACACTCGTACCAGTCAATTTAGACACATTTCTCAAAGAGTAATTTCTTTTTAATAGTTTAATTTCTTCTTTATACTGTTCTTTCATCTCCGATACAGTTTTACGATAACCAGTTTTACGTCCAACAACCCCACCATTTTGTATGTGATGCACATATCCGCTTTCCATTCGTTGTCGAATTGTAGTACGTTCCATTCTAGCAACTTCCAGTAAAATAGTAATAAGAAATTGTGCCATTGGATTAATATTCCCCAAGCTATCCAGCGTTTCAATATTATAATTCTTTACACATAAACAAATTTTCTCATGGTTAAGTAATTCAATCACTTTCAGAGCCTCCAGCGTATTCCGTCCTAAGCGACTTATTTCAAGTACCAATACTTTATCAACGTGGTTTTCTTTTACATACTGTATCAGTTCAATGATTTCACAACGTTCATCATTACTTTTAGCCCCACTAATTTTATTAGCAAATATTTTCACTATATTCAAATCGTTATTCAATGCATAATATTTCAGTTCATTAACCTGACGGTCAAAATCTTGTGCCATTGTACTTACTCGTGCTAAAATTACTGCTGTTTTCATATTAATTACTATTTAACTGTACAAATATACGGTTCCAGTTTCAAATTGGCACAACAATCATAGTTAATAATCTCTAGACCAGACGGTTAATCAACAAAATCATCTGTATCAAAATAAAATATGCAACTAAACATTTATAATCAAAGTAAAGCTATTATCTTTGCACTGACATATTAGAAATTTAACGTAGAAGCGTTTAGGATATTATCTCGTTTTCAGAATCTGGTAAATATTACAATAAACAAAGTTTAGATTCTGTATATCAATAAAATAACATTTTTCCTATCTTGTCAAAGGAACAATATAGAAACAAAATCAATATTTTAAGCGATTCTCGGTTTTTCGTATTTCAGTTAGTTTCATCCCTTGCACTTGATCGCATTCAAAGTGCTTTTCAAAGCAGTTTTCCGATTATCGACCTCTTATCCGAAGAATGCCGTTCGGCAGTTCATCGATGAATTGTTGCAGCCAAAAAAGGAAAAAATGGGCTGTGGTCTTTGTCTCATATCTTCATTGAAACTTGTGTTTTCTGCAAAGGTAGTTGCTTCTATAAAACCATAGGCATATAGAAAGGCAAATATGCCTACCTAAATATAGTTTACTTTGATTTAGCATATATAAGGCTAATGCACAAACTAAACTGAATTTTCAACGCATTTCCATAATCTGACCACTTGCAAAATATACAGCCAAAAGAGAAGAAAGGTTCACCGCATATTTTCTCTTTTCGCTGTAGTTTTTGTTTTATGTTATATTTCCTACGACGTAAGCCTGTCTGTTTTACTTTCAAGGCACATTCTACTCAAGTTGTAAATGAAAGACATCTTTCAAAAAGATAATGGACAAATACATATCGACCTTGCAAATGGCTGATTAAATTGAAGTATCGTAAGTGTGTCAAATTATTAACCAATCTAGTATATTAAATAAAACTGGTGGATATTGGCAGAATTTACATAAAAAAAACAGTGGATATTGACATGATTAACAAACAAAAGTTGGTGGAAAATGCAAAGAGTACTATATTTGCATACCAAAATTAACGAACATGGAGAAAAACGCAATATTATTTAAGCGCAAGATGTACGACCGATTGCTCAAATGGAAGAGGGAGCGGAACGGTGAATCAGCCATTCTTATACAGGGAGCAAGACGAATCGGAAAGTCCACACTTGCAGAAGAATTTGCCCGTAATGAATATGAGTCCTACATTCTCATCGACTTTGCCATTGCGCCAGTAGAAGTACAGGAACTTTTTAATGATATATCAGACCTAAACTATATATTCCTTCGACTGCAACTTATCTATCGTGTGCAGTTGATTGAACGCAAGTCTGTAATCATATTCGATGAAATACAAAAGGCTCCTTTGGCTCGTCAGGCTATCAAACATTTGGTTAAAGACCGTCGATACGACTATATCGAAACCGGCTCACTCATTACCGTTCACAAAAGCAGTCAGGATATCCTGCTGCCGAGCGAGGAGACGCGGGTCGATATGTTTCCGATGGACTATGAAGAGTTTCGCTGGGCGTTGGGCGATACCGCCACGATACCGTTGCTGCGTACGACGTTTGAAAAACGCATACCGTTAGGCGATGCCGTTCATCGGAGAATGATGCGCGATTTCCGCTTGTATATGCTGGTTGGAGGTATGCCTAAAGCCGTAGCAGAATATATTAAGACGAACAATCTCGGAGCGGTAGATTTAGTAAAGCGGGATATTGTCTCGTTGTACGAAGAAGATTTTTGGAAGTTGGATGACACGGGCAGAGCTACCGCATTGTACGATGCTATACCTGCACAGTTGAGTAAGAATGCCTCGCGGTATCAAATAGCATCGGCTATACCCGGCGAAAGAGCAGAGCGGGTTGCAGGCGTAGTCAAAATGATGAATGATTTCATGTCTGCAAATGTTGCATATCATTCCAATGATCCGAATGTTGGACTGGCTCTTACAATGGACAATGAACGTTTTAAAATATACGCGTCCGATACCGGAATGTTTGTCACACTGGCTTTCAAGGACAAGGATTTTACCGACAACATCATATATGAAAAGTTGCTGAATGACAAACTCAGTACTAATTTGGGTTATGTCTATGAAAATGTTATTGCGCAAATGTTGCGAACCGCAGGTAAACAGTTGTTTTATCATACGATACCATTTGCAGACGGAAAGAAATATTATGAGGTTGATTTTTTAATATCGGATGGTCATAAGGTGTCGCCGATTGAGGTGAAGTCCTCGGGTTACAAATCGCATGCATCGTTGGATGCCTTTTGCGATAAATTCTCCGACCGAGTTAAAAATAAATATATCATCTATACCAAAGACCTAAAACGAGAGCAAGGGATTGACTATATCCCTGTATATATGACAATGTTCTTGTAAGAGATTGGATGGCACTATATAAGACTGGACTCTTCGGAATTTCCGAGAAGTTCAAGCCTAAGATGAAAATTATTAGTTAAGAACCAATGACCTTTGAATGATTCATAAACTAACATATAATAATAGGGTGTTATCTGCAGAGGAGAGAGCCGAATTCTGCAGAATATCAGACGAATATATAAACGAGTTTTCCGGGTATGTTGAGGGCATACACCAATTTGCAAATGAGTATCATGTATCAGACAATTCGGATTACAATAAGATAACCAAGACGATAATAGATATTGAGACTTTTACCAGTTATGCTTTTTGTGATTGCATTGTTCTGAACAAGTTGTTTGTTAGGGCGACAAATCTTTATGAAAAAAGTTTTGTTCGAGGAAAACTGAAAGTTCAACTCAATGAAAGTTTCAAAAGACTATACGGGTTCAAAAAAGGCTATAAGTATTCATATTGCGCTCAGTTAGAAAGTATCGTCACTATGTTTCCCGGATTCAGAAGAGAGTTTGACGAACTATTGTCGGATTTAGAGCAAATCTCGAAAGATTCTTGGTGGAAAGATGTGCGGGATGCAGAAGTACATATTGACATATTTAAGCTGTATGAACTGCGGCACGAAGAAATAAATGAGAGCAAGATTGTAATGGAGACTTGGCAACTAATAGATTTGTTTAATCACATTAATCGTTTTATCTGCAGATTGCATAGAGTCTATCTCAATTATATAACAGCACAGTTCATAAAAGAGAATGGCTATATCCCCAGTGTATAATAGTTATAGACATAGAATAACGAATTAGTGAACAGTGAGATATTTGTTCAGTAACTGATTTAATATAGCAAATGACTAAAAATATAAAAGATATTACAATGGATGAGGAGGAGAAACTTGATGCTTTGAGACAAGATTTCTTTTCCTATTATCGTCGAATGAGAAGTAATCTGTTTTCGGATACAGAAATTGTATATGAGACGAGATTAACAACTGAAGTATTTGATTTAAAACTCCAGCAACTATCGCAGGATAAGAAACAGTCAGAATTTGAAAATTTTGCGATTGCGGTAGCTTCTCGTTTGATTACACCGAATATTAAACCGCAAACAGGTCCGGATGGTGGCGGTGATGGAAAAGTAGATGGGGAAACATATCCTGTTGATAAAGCAATATCGGATAAATGGTGGATATCAGAAGGTAGTACAGGCGACCAGAAATGGGCTATCGCTATCAGCGTTCAAAAAAGTTGGCAGAGTAAAGTTGAAGCTGATGTTAAGAAAGCGGTGGAGACCAAACGCGGATATACCAAATTACTTTATTTTACCAACCAGAAAATAAAATCCAGTTCACGGCAAGCTAAAGAAGATGAATTGGCACAGCAGTATGGAATATCTGTAAGCATATTTGATGGAAAGTGGTTCTCATTTGCTGTATTTGAACAAGGTTGTTTGGATATCGCCATTGAGAAATTGAATTTTTCCGATGAGTACCGTAAAAAGACTATAAAAATAGGACCTAACGACAAAGAGCGGAAGTCGGAATTAAATAAGATAGAAGACGATCTTATTAAGCATACAGTCGCGGACCTCGATACTGATTATGTAAATGATCTTTTGAAGACTTGTATTTTAAGTCGAGGGTTAGAAAAACCTCGAATGGAGACTGAAGGGAGATTCAATCGTGCTTTAAGAGAAGCAAAAGTTCATGGTACATCCATACAAATATTTAATATTATTTACAACCATGCATGGACTTCATTTTTCTGGTTCCATGATGTTGAAGCTACCTATTCAGACTATTTAAAGTTAAAGGATTATACAAAAGAACATCCGACCGTACATACAATAGAGCGGCTGACCAATATCCTCACTAATCTTGAAAATGTAATATCATTGGGACTGTTTGATACAAGTAAGTTTGCCATTGAGGTACAATTTATTAAGGAATTAAGACAGTGTTCCAAATTATCTCAACCATGTCAGTTGTTTTTAGACTTATACATATCTGAGCATAGATTATTCCAATTGATTAATCGAAATGAAGATTTAACGGACGAGTTACAGACACTAACATCACTTATAGAGCAGTGTGCTAATTATCTTGATATTAGTTTTAGTGCACAATCACGGATCGTTGAGTTGCTGGGACGAGTAATATCTGATAATCCGGAATTTGAGCGACTCGTTGATATGATCGCAGACATATCTTCAAAAAGAGAGTCGGAAGTTCAGGGTGCTATGACACATTTTACTCGTGCTAACGCCTTAATGGAAAAAGGAAACTATGTGTCTGCTATCAAGCATTTGGGACATTGTGTACAATCATTTCTTAAAGAAGGGTGTGAAGAAGAATATGTCAAGTCTTGTGGCAATATGGGAATGGCGTTATATCATTTGGAGCTGCCCTATAGTGCTGAGGCGTATTTGGTAAAAACAGCATCTTTCCTTGTCCGGGATTTCTATGAACATGGAGCAATTCCTCATTTGTTGATTACCGTTCTCTCAACGCTGTGTGAGATTGAGTTGATGCTTGGTAGATTGGTGATGTATTTGAATTGGAGAGAATTGCTTTTTATTATTTCTCGCAATGGACAAGAATTTGAAAGCGAGTTATTTTTAGAACGAGATACTATAGCAGATGGTGGTTGGGCTTGTCGTTTTGCGATGGCAGACACAGGTAATCCGGAATTCTCTATACTTCCTGATATCCTTGATAGATGTGATATGCCTCTTTCTACTAATTATCTGAAATACGCTCTTGGATATACCGATGAAGTAGATGAACATTTTGCAGAACTTATAACTGCTGGTAATTGGCAGGATTTATTGCTTAAACAGCCTATTCATGAGCAGTTTTGGGGACAATTATCCATAGCTACTGACGAAACAACAACACTCTCAACGCTTGCCAATAACTGTAGATTTTATGTAACATATGATAACAGCATTCAGAACCAATTGGTTGCAGAAACATTTTTAGCCTCTGTGGAAACTATGCTGGCAACATTTGCCAACATAGAATTGGTTATTCTGCAGCCAAAGATACAAATCCATATAAAGGAGACGAAAGAGGATTCATCACTATGTAAAGGAGATACAAATACAGAGTACATCTTTTATGTGAATCATGAGACTTTAACAGATCTTGTCTATTGGAATTGCTTCGTTTACTTTATCGGATTCTTTATGTCTTATAACACTGTCTCCAAAGATGATGTTAAAAAGTTGTTGGAAGAACGTCAAAAGAGTGAAAAGATAATGGATCGGGTATCTTCATTGATGCAACTGAATAGGTCTGTATATTTTGTTCTTGGCGATAATTTTAAGTATTCTATTAGCAAATGGCAGAATGCAAATGATAAGATTTATCCATGCTTAATAACTAGACCGGCTGTAAAGCCTCTAAAACGCCATAAATCACAACAACAAAATATGTCTGTCTATACGATATCATCCAATATGCAATGGTGGGACAATGCCCAATGGTCTGGGGTAGGATTTGTTTTCGACAGAAATATGGAACGCCCGCCCGTTCTTGCATTCCTATTTAAGGACGTTGAGGAAGGGAAAAAGATAATACATGAGTGGAAATCAAGTATAGGGCAAGGAAAACCCGATATAGAAATACAGATAATAAAAGGTATAAATAAGAATCATCCAACATGGTACCGTGTATGTGTAGCTCCTGTAGTATCTGAGGATGATAGATATGATGGTCGTTATGTAGGCATAATGTGCAGAAAACATACTATGACTCCAACTGATTCGAAGAATCTGGATGCATTTGAACAGATATATCCTCGCTTCGACAAATGTTGTATAGTTGCAGCGTTGATTAGTGATGATGCCAAACAGCTTTTGAGGTCTATTGACTTCAATGAGTCAATAGAATTGAAAGTTATTATCACGGACGCGTGGCGAGTGTCTGCTATGGATAGTACATGTAATGCATTGGAATGGGACGATGATCCAATAATTCCAGAAGAAGAAAGTAAAACAGCTCCAGTCCTAGCATTGTTAGAAAATTTACGAGAAATACAATCTAAACACTAATGAGTGTTTGTCTTTTTACAATGAGAAATCAAAGCATGTGAATTTTATTTGTCATATAATAAAAAACGAATAAGTTGGATAAGGGTTACGTTCCTGCTTGCAGATAAGATGACAACATTCCAGACAGCGTGAGACTGTCGGGGTATTAGGCTCCCCCGAAAAGAATTTCGTGGACAATAAGTACGCCAATTTGGTTTCCGCGAATGGCAATGTACTTACATAGAGATCGGAATATAAGAATCTCTCATGTCCTGAGTTTAAGAAGAAATATAAAAGCACTATGTATGGTTTGGTCAAACACAGTGCTTTTCCATTTTGCGAGAGATTCCTGCTTTATATTTTCAGTTCCTTGATGGCTCTTTTTATTCCGCAGATGACCGATGTCTTGTTGTTTCTGACAGCGGAGAGTGCCGATGAAAGACTGGAAGCGGTAATGAACCGTGTGCCGTCCTTGGATTGCAGGAACTGCCCTTTATCCAGAACGGACTGCCAGCGGGATTGGATGAAGGAGTTTTCGAGTAGCACATCGAAAAGGATAACTACATGACGAAGATTATTCACCCGGATATGAAAGCCCTCCTTGCAGGAAAAGAGAGCTTCCATATCCTCGATGCAAACCTCTGAAACGCAAAACAGATGATAAGTATTGGCACAAGACACAATACCTGTCATCTGTTCTTGGGTGAAGTTGCAGCCGAAAGAAAGCGGCGGAGCTTTTATAAAACCATCGGTATGATGCGCGATAGGTGGCGGCAACGGTTCCGACCGGTCATACATCCTTCGCAGCTCCATACACTTTTCAAAGGAGAAGTCGGATGCGGCAAAAAGAGGCTGGATAAGGTGGGCGCATTCGTTCAGCAGTCCCTTGACGATGTGGATGTTCATCTCGTGGCAATTCCGGCAAATTGCACTGTTGCAGTTGATGTACCGGTGACTATTTATGAAGTCATCCACATAGCGGCTATACCGCTTGTCACCCACAATCACATCCTGAAGATAGAGTTCTCTCGCTTCGGAAAGTAACTCAAACAATTCCTCCGCTACATCCTTTTCGGTAGCAAAGTGGGTTAGGTGCTGCTTCTCTTCAAAAAAAGAGAAGACTTTTTGATTTGTTCTTTCATGTCAATTAACTTGCTTTATAGTTTCAATTCCTTGATAACTCTTTTTATTCCATAGGCGACCGATGTCTTGTTATTTCTGGCGGCAGAAAGTGCCGATGAAAGACTGGAAGCGGAAATGAACCGTGTGCCGTCCTTGGATTGGAGGAACTGCCCTTTGTCGAGAATCCTGGCGATTCTGTCCTGCGACACGGGTGGGTCGAGTTCCTGCGAGATGGTGCGGATAAGGGATTTCTTATTCATAATTAACCGATTCGACAACTGAATTTCAGACAACTCCGGTTTGTGTTCTGCAAATCGGGCATCCTGCTTTTCATGCCTTCGGATTTTCCACCCCTCATGCTTCGGTTCATTGAAAAAACGCCTGCGTATCGACTTCCGACTCTTCGGGAGGGAACGCGGTGGCGCAGGACACCTCACGCCATGCCTCGACATCCTTTCGCTGTGCCTCGTGGTGCGTTTCGAGCGTCTCGATGGCATCCGCACCTACGGGCAGATGCAGCGGAGGGTTTTCACTGTCGGCCGCTTTCACGACCAGTCTTCCCAACACTTCGGGATTGCCCGGCTCTCGACCGTTCATGTATTTCACGAAACCGCTCATCCGCTCCCGGAATGCGTCGTAGTCCGCAATGGGTCGTGCGGGAAGATGATAGGCGGAATTGAAATTCATGAAATCCGTGCGGAACAGGCCGGGAGCGACGATCGTAACCCGGATGCCGAATTGTTCCGTCTCGAACGCAAGGGACTCGGAGAACCCCGTAACGGCGAATTTGCTCGTGTGGTAAATGGATGGTCCGACACCCGAATATCCCGCAGCGGACGAAATATTGAAGATGTGTCCGGCATGTTGTCTGCGCATGACCGGTAAAACGGCACGGGTAACGCGCATCAGTCCGAACAGATTGGTCTCGAATACGTCACGAATCTGCTGCTCGTCCGACTCCTCGAAGTAGGTGAATTGTCCGTGACCGGCGTTGTTTACCAATACGTCGATGCGTCCGAAGTGCTTCACGACCGCTTCGGCCATCCGGTCGAACACCGCCTGTTCGGTATTCGTCACATCCAACGCATACGGAAGCAGCTGCGCTGCCCCGTCTTCGATATGCGTCGTTATTTCTCCGCTGCGCGAGACCGCCGCCACGCAATGCCCGGCGGCGAGCGCCGCCTCCATAATGGCATGTCCCATACCACGAGATGCTCCCGTAATCAGCCAGACTTTGGCTGTAGTATGTTGTTCGCTATTCATATTTACCAGTTTATAAGAAGTTTGCAAAACCAATCAGCACGCATGCCGTCAGCAAGACAGCGATTTTCCAAACTGACGCCTTCTCCTTATAGAGAAAAACGCCGACAAAAATCATCACGAGCGGTGAAAATGCCCCGTTGAGCGGTACGAGAAAGCTCAACTCGACTCCCGAATCGACAATGCGGTTCATCAATACGAGGCATATTACCTGCATCAGTATAGACAGAGCCGTCGGTATAGGTCGGGTAAATCCCTGTGTCCGCGGCCAAATTGCCGTTGCTCCCAGGGAGAACATCGTCGCAATCAAAAATAGTCCGATTGTAGTTGCAGGTAGGCTGTCCATGACGTCTACTTATTTCATTTTACCTGCGATGCCTATCAGGGCGCAGGCCACTATAAGCAGCGTGATTTTCAATGCCGATATACTTTCCTCGTACACGAATATTCCCAGCATGCTCACGACAAGCGGTATGACTGCTGAACCTAACGGTATCAGAAAACTGAGTGCGACACCTTTGTAAAGCATCCGGCAAAAAAGCGATGAGCCGAGCAATAAGGCCAGGATGGAAGCCAGTGTGGGCCAGAACTTCGTATAGCCGGCCGTCAGTGGAAAGAGGGACATGCCGACAATTTGTAGCACGATGGCTCCCGAAAAAAGCAATACGGTCGTCGGCGACGCCGTTTTTTGATGTTCGATTCGTTTCATGCGGATTTTCATTTATTTTTCGACAAATGTAGCGGTTATGCCAAACATACTGGGTAAACAAATCCGTGTTTGTATGATATGAATCCGTGATAATGATGCGATAATCCGCATTTTACATTACTTTTGCCGAATGAAGGACAAAAACGGAATCATACATTGCAAAACACCGCAGGAGTTCAACCGCATCATCGGAGTCAAGACCTATCATCCGTTGATTTCTGTTGTCAACTTCTCGCAAATCGCCGAATACAGCCATCCGCAAGGCTGGAAGCAGGACTATTATGTCATAGCACTCTGCCGAGGAAACTCATCGTGCGGTGTGAAATACGGTCGTAACATGTACGATTACTCGGACGGTACGCTGGTCTTTACCAGCCCGGGACAGACGGTCGTTTTTCAGGAGTACGGAGAGCCGTTCCGGCCGGCAGAGGACAATTGGGCCGTCATGGTGCATTCCGATTTCATCCGGGGGACGGCACTGGGGCGCGACATCGGAAATTACGTATTCTTTTCGTATGAACTCCACGAGGCGTTGCACCTGTCGGAAGAGGAAATCGGACATGTGTTGAGTATTTTTCGTCACATCGAACGGGAGCTTCGGCAACGCATCGACGAACATACACCTGAAATAGCATGTGCCTCCATCGGCTTGCTGCTGAGCTATTGCCGCAGATTCTACGATCGGCAGTTCAAGATGAGGCATCGGGAAAACATGGATATCGTAAGCCGGTTCGAGAAACTGCTCCGCGATTATTTCCATTCCGATTCCCTCTCGAAAAACGGGTTGCCGACCGTGAAATATTTTGCCGACCGACTGAATCTTTCGTCCGATTACCTGACCGCCGTGCTTCAACGCGAAACGGGTATGAATACCCGAAAACATATCCAGAATCGAATGATTGAGACGGCGAAAGACAAACTGGCATTGGACGAACGCCCGATAAGCCAGATCGCATACGAGCTGGGATTCGAGTATCCCCAATACTTTACCCGCCTGTTCAAACGACAGACGGGAATGACGCCGGCGGAATATCGCAGACGAAAGTAGTGCCGGTACAGCGTTTTCAAGGAGTACCCGATTATATGCTATCGAACCTACAGGGTTGAGGATTAAGCCAAATTTTGTCCCCAACCGCTATACCGAGCGTTCATGTGCTGTTGGGGTTATTTCGTCCGGGACGGCACGAAGACGATTTGTTTTGAACCGTTTGAAGCGGTATACTCTCCTAAACGGGCGAAGTAGAATCGTCGGAGCGGAATGTCCTTGACGACAAAGGACCTGAATCCGGCCTATTTCACGGGCGGGTCAAGTTCCTGCGAGACGGTGCGGATAAGAGTTTTCTTTGTTTATGTTATTTATATTTCCTCCTACTCGATTAAGGATAATCAATATCTACTCAATATGTTTATTGCTTTCCTATATTAACAACAAGTGAGACCTCTATAAATTAGTTCACTTTGGTTTTTCCCCTATACGCACTCGGATTAAAGTAAACCTAAATCTGGATGTACCCCGACTATATGTAGATATGAGAACAGTCCTACTTTATATCACTAAAAATGCGACGATTTACATTGGGTCAATCGAACAATCCGTTTACCAAATTGACAGCATCATCCTTCTTTTGGTTGATGATTTTTGCGTACACCTGCGTCATTTTCACATCCGCATGACCGAGCAGCTTCGAGGTAGTATAGAGATCTGCTCCAAGGGTCAGCATCATCGTGGCGAATGTGTGCCGGGCCACATGGAAATAGAGAAGTAAAATGAGCACTGGAAAAGAAAAGAAGCTATAACGTAATAATCTGAAAATGTGTTATTTCTCCACATTGTTCCAAACGGAGAAAACGCAAGAATTTGAGGATTATTGCAGCTGTTCAGTTACCAAACCGTTAGCCGGACAGTTACCGAAAGGTATCAAGGTAACGCGAAGCGGATCAGATAATTTGAAACGACGATATATTACACTGGTTGTCATAGTTTTGCATACCAAAGGACGCTTGTAAAACAGGTAAATTTGCCACTAAAATTATAAGCGTATGAAAGTAGAAAAATTCAAGGTTCTGCTCTACCTCAAAAAGAGCGGACTGGACAAGTCGGGCAAAGCCCCGATAATGGGACGCATCACCGTGAACAGGACGATGGCGCAGTTCAGCTGTAAACTCTCCTGTACTCCCGGGCTGTGGAATCCCCGCGAAAGCCGGTTGAACGGCAAAAGCAGGGAGGCCGTTGAAACCAATGCCAAAATCGACAGGCTGCTGCTTGATGTCAATGCCGCGTTTGATTCCCTTCTGGAACGAAAGGCTGATTTTAACGCCGCTTCCGTCAAGGATGCCTTTCAGGGTAGCATGAGCACCCAGATGACCCTGATGAAAATACTGGATGCCGTCAGGGATGAAGTGAAGAGCCGTATCGGGATAGACCGGGCCAAAGGGACATATCCGGCATACGACTATACCTGCCGTACCATGCGCGAGTTCATTGAAGCCAGGTTTAAGACAAAGGATCTGGCTTTCGGACAGCTCACCGAGCAGTTCATCCACGATTACGAGAATTTCATCCTTGACGAGAAAGGACACGCCGTGGATACCGCACGGCATTACCTGGCAATTGTCAAGAAGTCTTGCCGGAAAGCCTATAAGGAAGGTCATTCCGAGCGGTTCATGTTCCAGCATTATGTCCTTCCGAAACAGACCGTCAAGACGCCAAAGGCATTGAGCCGGGAAAGTTTCGAGAAGATACGGGATGTCGAGATAGCCCCACACCGCACGACCCACCGCCTGGCAAGAGATCTGTTCCTCTTTGCCTGCTATACCGGAGTAGCCTACAGTGATGCCGTGACAATCACCAAAGAAAACCTGCATACGGACGAGGAGGGTAAATTGTGGCTGAAATACCACCGGAAAAAGAACGAACTCCGCGCAAGCGTGAAACTGCTGCCGGAAGCCGTTGACCTGATAGAAAAATATCATGACGATGAAAGGGACACCCTGTTTCCGATGATCCACTACCCGAGCATGAGAAACCATATGAAGGCACTGGCCGTACTGGCAGGGATAAAGGAGAACCTGTGCTACCATGTCGGACGCCACTCGTTTGCCTCGCTCGTCACCCTTGAAGCGGGTGTGCCGATTGAGACCATCAGCAAGATGCTGGGGCATGGCAATATCCAGACGACACAGGTGTATGCCCGCGTGACACCTAAAAAACTTTTCGAGGATATGGACAGGCTTATCGAGGCTACCAAAGATTTCAAACTTGTTTTATAACCACCAAACAACGGATATCATGAGAAGTACATTTTCCATATTATTCTACATCAACCGCGGCAAGGTAAAGGCTGACGGAACCACGGCTGTCATGTGCCGCATCACCATTGACGGCAGGAGTACCGCCATCACTACCGGTATATATTGCAGGCCGGAAGACTGGAACGCCAAAACCGGAACAACACGCACGGTAAGGGAAAACGCCAGACTGCAAGAGTACCGGAAGTATATCGAACAGACTTACGAGGATATTCTGAGGACACAGGGTATCGTCAGCGCGGAAATCATCAAGACCCGGGTGACAAGACAGTTCGTGGTTCCCACCCATTTGTTGCAGATGGGTGAGATAGAGCGCGAACGTCTCAGAATACGGAGCAAAGAGATAAATTCCATTTCCACCTACCGCCATTCCCGATACTTCCAGAAATACCTGACGGACTATCTTACCTCTTTGGGCAGGAAGGACATTGCCTTTGAGGAGATAACGGAAGACTTCGGCAAAGGTTACAAGGCATTTCTTGTACGGAACAAGAATTTCAGTTCCACGCAGACCAACCGTTGCCTCTGCTGGCTGAACAGGCTGCTTTATCTTGCCGTGGATAACGAGATACTGCGTACCAATCCGGTGGAGGATGTCGAATATGAAAAGAAGCCCGCACCCAGGCACAAGTACGTCACACGTGAAGAAATGAAAAGAATCATGGCCATGCCCTTGAATGACGGACGCGCGGAACTGGGCAGACGGGCGTTCATCTTTTCATGCCTGACGGGACTTGCCTATGCCGATATCAAACAGCTTCATCCGCGCCATATCGAAACGACAGCGGATGGCAGGCGGTTTATCCGCATCAACCGCAAGAAAACCGGCGTGGAGGCCGTTATCCCCTTACACCCGATAGCTGAACAGATACTGGCATTGTACAACACCACCGACATGCACAATCTCGTGTTCCCGTTGCCAAGCCGGGATTCCATCTGGCACGAGATACGGGAAATCGGCGTGATTCTGGGCAGGAACGATGACTTGTCCTACCACCAGGCCCGTCACGGGTTCGGGGTTCTCCTTATTTCAGAGAGCGTATCAATCGAAAGCATAGCCAAGATGATGGGGCACTCGAATATCAGCACGACCCAGGGATATGCCAGGATAACGGAGGACAAAATCTCAAAGGAAATGGACAAACTGATGGAAAAAAGAAGCAAACACCGCACACATTCCGGCCATGACAACCAATGACAGTTTCGCAGCCGCCTGTCTCCTCGCCGTCCATGGAAGTTAGTACAGACTTTTCTGAAAGCGGAAAGGTCAGGCGGCTGTGCCGTTTCGGGCAGAATCTTCCTTTGCGGGCAAAGGGTATTCAGCCCGAAAACCTTTCCCCTTTCACGTCTGTACAATGGACGCCGACGGCAGCGGAAACAAGCGACTGACGGAAAAGTCGATACAAAAACAACCCCAAAAGAAACAGCATACAGTCTGTATTATATAACCAGTCTGTATGCTGTTCTGATATTCTATAATAGGAGGGATATTTTTTGAAGACAGCATGAAATGGGCAGGCGGCAAACTGCGCTCCCTCCAGAAAAATCAATCCGCTTTTTCGACCTCCTGCCAATACCCGCCTTTGTCCGGCCTGATTCGTCGGAGTGTCCCGTCCGCTTTCAACCTGGCAATCTGTTTTTCCACGGCTTTGGGGGTTATTCCTATCCGCCGGGCAAGTGCTGTTGCGCTCAGTGTATTATCCTGTGAAAGCAAGGCGATGATTTTCTCCCTACTTTTTACATTTTTCTCCCTACTTTTTATTTTGCCATCACATTATGATAAAAGTTGCTTTTATCCGTAATTTCTATACTCAGAGGATAGTTTCACGGAATAAAAGCAACCTTATGGGGTTAGAACCAAGTTTTTCTATTCTGATTGTACGCTTCCCTGTACCCGTCCATCAGCACCCGTTCAATGTCGGAAGCCCTGTACAGGATTTTTCCTCCTACCCGGATATATGGCAGTATGCCGTTGTTGCGGTAATCCTGTAGGCTCCTGCGGCTGACCTTCAGTTTCACCGCCAGCTCCTTGTCGTTGTAATAGCGTTCCCCGTCCAGTGACGGCTTGTTGCTGTCGCATATTTTCTCCACCCTTTTTGAAAGGTCTTCCAGCGACGAGAAAAAGGCTCTCACACGCATGTCGTTTTCCGGTGTCAGCAGCCGGATGTTGCCATTGTCATTCATAAGCACGATATTTATGATTAACTGTATCAGTATTACAATTTCTTCCTTTATTGGCTACAATACACCGTTTCATCTCCACCACGGGAAAGACAGTCTTCACATCCTCCGGCCTGTAATACACCTTGTGGCTTATCTTGGTGTAAGCCAGCGTCCCATTCTCCCGCATCGTCTGTAGGGTTCTCGGACTGATACCGAGCAGCCTGCACACGTCATCGCTGTCAAGCCATTCCCTCTCTCCCAGATCCTCATGTTCCCGGTAGAGACGTTCCACCTTTCCCGCGAAATTCTCGAACTCCGAGAGCATCCTCTCGAAAGTCGCCTTGTCTATGACCACTACTTCCATATTCCTGTAATTTTAAGTTTAACATTGATTTTTTATTGTAAAAACGGAATGGCAGACAGATGGTATCTGAAAGGGATTCATGTGCCCGTAAACCGTTTCGGAAGCGAAGAAAATAAAAAAACGGGAATCGCCTACAAACCGGACGGCACGTGTCTCCAACAGACATTCTTTTTCACCGTCAGGTGAAAAAATCAAAGGTGGAAACCTCAAAGGACACCCTTATTTCTTTGAAGCAAAGGTAGCCGTTCCCCACCGGGGCGCAAGGCTGGGCCCTGCGGGTCGGCTGGGAAAAAATCATCCTCACGCTCCGCGCTCCGGTATTTTTTCCTGCCGAGCCTTGACACCTTTCCGGCGGGAGAACGGCTGTAAAGCATACAAAGAAACAAGAGTGCCTGCACCGCAGGCCGGATGTCTAACAGATAAAAATCAAAGGATATGGCAACAAAAGACGTGAAAGAATTCAACGGATGGTTCAACCGTTCATACGCGAGACTGAAAGAGAGCGTGTCCCTTTATGGAAAGATCAACGAGGACGCGTTCCATGACGCGTATCTGGCAGTCAGGAAGCAGGTGATGTTCTCAAACAACGGAATAGAGGACTTGGAATCCTACTTCTTCGGGTGTTATCGGAAAATCCTGCAATCGGGAACAAGGGAAGACAGCCGTTACGACAACCCCGGGGACGAGTATTTCTCAAGACTGGGTGAGGCGGACTGCACGGAAGAGACCGATGAGCGGGAAGAGATGCTTACCGGGTGCGACAGGCTGGTAAGGGACATACAGAAATTCCTCAGGCGGCACTTCTCCTACGAGGATTACAGGATATTCATGCTGCGGTTTTACGAGACCGGCAGCTCGTTCCGTACCATCGCCAGACACATGGGCGAGAAAACATCGGTGGTGGCACGTAGGGCACAGACCATGATGGAATCCGTCCGGGCGAACCGGAGATTCATTGCCCAAAGAAGACTGATTATGGCCGGCGAGGCGGCATGACAGAAAATAAATGTATCACTAAAAACATGATTGATTATGAAACTGACAGTTTATGACAAGAGCAATTCACATCCGGCACTGACCTACAAGGGAAAACGGATCATCACGGTATGCCGTGACGGCAGCATGTACCTGAGTAAGATATTGAGCAGGGAACTTAAACTGCACGCCGGAAACCGGCTGGGAATCGCCAGGGACGATGACAGGCCGAAAGACTGGTACATGTTCGTATCGGATGACGAAAACGGCTTCATGATATGGAATGACCCACGTTGCGCCCGTTTCTCCAACAGCTTCATAGCCGGAATGATACTCGATGCCGCGAAGGTGGAGAAATGTGCCGGATTTATGGTGGCAAGGGAGCCGGTGAAGGTGGACGGAAAGTTCTGTTACAGGATAATCCTTGACAATCCGATACCGAAAGGAAGGAGAGCCACCGGTACGAGATGAACACGGGACCGTTAAAGAGAAACGGGGGGGGCATCCGGCTGAAGGAAGAGATTCCGACAGCCGGGTGTCCCTTTTCTCATGCGGCCACATGTAGAATCATAACGGTTTCAGGTTGATACGGCTGCTGTATAGGGCATTCAGCTCGTCACGGTACTGTTCCAGGTGGGCCGAGAGGATATTGTCTATATAGCACGAGATGCTGACGGTCGGTGCTATCACGGAAAGCAGGATGCGCACCCGTTCGTAGTTGTCACTGCTGACATAGGTCTGTCGGCGCTCCCTTACAACGTTGTTATCAAACAGATGTTCGGGATAATCCTGCAAGCCGTTCCTTTTCTGGCGTGTTTTCTCTCGGAGGACCGGGGTCGGTACTTCTTCACCGGTAGATATGCCGGAATCTTCCACTTTGTTTGGTACGGCAGGAATCCCGGATTGATTTTCCGTTTTTGGTTCCTTGCCACCTTCTTTGGGGGAGTCGGCAGCGTTGTTTCCATGATTTTTTTCCATGAAGACGGCAGGAATGTCCCCAGTCATCATGTCGCGTATCTGCTCCTCGTTGATTTTAACCTCTTTTCTCTTTGCCATAATTATATATTTTAGATAGTTGGACAATTCTTTTCCGGCAATCTTGCATTTCCCTCATGTCGTGAATGCGACCATATGACCATTCCCGCATGTGAGTATCGCTGAACGGGTATGTACATCCACCAAATAAGTCGGTCACGTACCCAATCCCTCATGTGTTCCGTCCGGCATTAAGACGGTCACGCATTCATACATGGGGGAGTGGACGCATTATTATGTTCTTATATGTTTCCGTTCACCCGTTACCCAATGGGCGGATGCAATAATACACCCCGTACTTGACGAACACATGGATAATTGTGCGACCGGACGCGTTCTGACATGCGGCAAAATAACGATAAAATTTCCGGATTGCCACTATCATGGCGGTCTGCTGACGGTCTGTGACACCGTGTGTCATCCTGTTACACCGCCCAAGTGTCTCGATGGCTCCAGTTTTGGGTATTCAAGGAATGATAAAGATGGCGGTAGAAGGGGTTTATTGGCGGAAAGCGGATAGAATGCCACATTTTGATTTTTCGGAAGAAAAATTCATGTTCAAGCGAACATGGCAAGTTGTGTTTTGGGGCACCCGAAATTATTTCCGGCACCCCAAAACAACTTGCCACTCGCCTGAAGGCTCGGGACGGGCTTCACTCCGAAGTCGTTGCGCCTGAAGACGGAAAATCAGGAACAAAAACTTGAAAAATGACCGTAATAATATATACAGTCGGCCTCTCAAAAAATGGCCGCTACTGAAAAGAGAATGAACTTTATTCGTGTTTTCAACCTACCGCAGTCCGTATTTTTTCATCTTCCGATACAATGTCGCGGGATTTATTTTCAGTAACCGCGCCGCTTGTTCACGATGTCCGTTGCATATTTGCAGGGCTTTTATGATGGATTCTTTTTCTATTTTCTCGTCTTTCAATGGTAACATGATAGAGGCGATCTCCCCATTCGTGTGCTCCATTTGACCTCCTGTATTTAACTCAGGAAGTTCCAATAAAGGATTTTCCGAAACCAGCACGGCACGCTTGACACGGTTTTGCAGTTCGCGCACGTTGCCCGGCCACCGGTAGGCAAGCATCCTGCGTTTGGCATCCTCCGTAAATCCCCGTGTCTCCCTTTTCAGTTCTTTCGAGAAGCGTTCACGGAAAAACTCTGCCAACGGGAGGATGTCTTCCGGGCATTCCTCCAGAGAAGGCTGCCGGATATCAAACTCGTTCAGACGATGGTAAAGGTCTTCCCTGAACCGCCCCTCCTTGATAGCCAGTTCCATATTCTCGTTTGTCGCGGAAATGACCCTGACATCCGAAATCCGTTCCCTGCCGCTACCGATCGGGGTATATACATTCTCCTGCAATACCCGAAGAAGCATGGATTGGATTTCATGCGGCATGGTGCCTATCTCGTCAAGGAACAGCGTGCCGCCTTTCGCCAGGTCGAAATATCCGCTCTTTGCCGTATCCGCACCGGTGAACGCGCCTTTCTCGTGCCCGAAAAACAACGAGGCGGCCAACTCACGGGGCAATGCGCCACAGTTTACGGCGACAAAAGGCTTGCCATATCGTTCGCTGTTGTCATGGATGGTCTGTGCCACCGATTCCTTACCGGTCCCGTTGGCTCCGAGTATCATCACGGACATCTCGGAAGGGGCGACCAGTCTGGCAAACTTTTCCACTTTCAGGATCATGGGGCTTGTGCGGTGAAACAACTGCCTCTCCTGCTTTCTCACGGTGGCTACGGGATGGAATATATCTTCCGCCAGTTCCAACAGGTAATCCCTGTGTACCGGTTTAGGCAGGTAGTCCCTGGCTCCCAGTTTGATGGTGCGCACAACGTCCGGGACGGAAACGTATTCGGTCGTTATGATGAACGGGATGTCCTTCTTCTCCTTGCGCAGCCATTCCAACAGGGAAATGCCGTCGCCTTCCGGCAACCGCACGTCCGACAATATAAGGTCGAACTGCGTTTTGCGTATCAGCGAGCGGGCTATCGGCTCGTTCATGGCTGTCACCGCTTCATAACCGGCTTGGGAAAGCCAGTCTTTCTGTATTTGTGACAGCCCCACATTGTCTTCAACTATCAGTATTTTCCGTTTCATTCGTCAGTCTTTTTATCTCGGCTTCCGCCGCCCTGATTAGCGTGGCGGTGCTGTCTATTATCTGCTGGGTATATTCATTTAACTCTTTGTCGCTTGTTTCTCTGTCCTTCAGAAAAGTACGGTAAGCCAGCAGGGGCTCTTCCATCCGCAGTAACTCCCACATCGGTTGCATCCTGTGGGTGATTTCACGCAACTTATGCCGGTCGCTGTTTTTTATGGCGGCATCAAGTTCCTCCCTATCCTTTTCCGACTGGGATATGAAGGAAAGCAGTGCCTTGTACTTGTCACTGACCTCGGAAAGTACCATGTTGAAATCAACCTCCGGCTTTTCCTCCCGCCTGTCTGTCTTTATCCTCGAAAACAGTCCGAGCAGTTCCGAGGAAGAAAACGGCTTATAAATGTAGTCCGTAAATCCGGCATGGAGAAAAGCCTCCTTGTCCCTGTCACCACGCGCGGTCATGGCGATAATGGGGATCGTGCGGGAGTTCCCGATATTCGAACGACGCAACAGGGTCAGCAAGTCGAAGCCGTTGGTTCCCGGCATCTGAATGTCGGAAAGCAACAGGTCATAATCCTTGCCCCGCATCGCCTTGACTATATCTTTGGTGGTTGTGCAGGCCGTACAATTCATGCCGTTGCGCTCCAGCATTTCCTTTATCACGTCCAGTAGCATCGCATCGTCATCAATGACAAGCACATTCTGAGGCAGATGTGCAGGGTGTGGTATTGTCAGGCTCTCGCTCTCTATTGTTTCATCCGTGGTTTTCAATGGGAGCGTCACGCGGAACGTGCTGCCACGGTCAATATCACTCGTAACGTCTATTGTCCCGCCAAGCAGGTTGACAAGACCTTTTGTTATTGGCAGGCCTAATCCGAAACCCTCCGCGTTCCTGACGGAACCCAATCGTTCAAACGGACGGAATATACGAGAAAGCGCATCTTTACTCATGCCTATGCCGGTATCCTTGACTTCCAACAGCAACTTTCCTTCGTTATAACGGGCATTCAAACTGATCGTGCCGGTTTCCGTGAATTTGACGGCATTGCTGAGCAAGTTGTCCAGAATCTGCTCGATACGGTCCACGTCACCGCAAAGTTTGACATCGGTATCGGTAAAGTCGTGGCTGAACAGGATGCCTTTGTTGTTGACCACATGGGAGAAGCCAAAGGCAATGCGTTCCAACAGGGCGTTCAGGTTGAACGGCACATCGTTGCGGGTTTCTTTTGCCTCGTTCAGGCGGTACACGTCCAGCAGGTTGTTAAGCAGATGTACAATATGTCGGCACACGATCCTGATGTTGTTCAGGTGCGTGTTTCTTCGTTTCTTTTCCCTAGTATCCACGGCAAGTTCCGCGCTACCGCTGATTACGTTCAGAGGGGCACGGATGTCATGGGAGATTGTCAGGATGATATTCTTCCGCATCTCTAACAGCGCGATGTTCTGCTCTATCGTTTCCTCCAGGTGTTTCTTGTTTTTTGCCTTGACCTTAATATCCCGTTGTATGACAAGATATGAAATGAACAACAGGATGATTGAGAATATAATCAAGCCGGTAATGACCAAAGTCGAATGTTCGTAGGATGCTTTCAGACGCGCCTCCTTGTTTCGGAAAGCAGTCCATGTCTGTTCATCCAGACTTGTAATCAGCATTCGCAGTTTACGGTTGAGTTCTTTGTTACATAACCGCAGGCTGTCTGTATAGGCATCTATGTCCCGTTGCTGTTCATTCATCAAGGAAATCAAGTTTTTATCCAACGAGGTTTGCCGGGTTGTGACAACGGGTATCTGTACGGTTTCCTTGCCTCCGAAGAATCCGGCGATGCCTTTCTTTTTACGGGTAACTGTCCGGGTAGTTGTTTGTTTCGTCACGGTTGGCTTCAGATTGAACAAGAGAGTGTCTGTTCTTTTTTGTTTCCGTGAGGCTTCCATGATTTGGAACAGATGCTCTTCTTTGGCGGCTAACAATGTGCGGAGCGAATCAATCTGAGCGAGTCGTATGAAATCCTCGCATTGCACTCGTAAGATTTGCAGCATGGAATCGGTCTGCACACAACGTTTCCGGTAAGCCAGGGAATCCTCATTGTTCCACACCAAGACGGATTCGCCATAAGTCACCAATGCGGTAACATAGCGGTGGGCGGTGTTGATGTCATATTGGGTCTGGAAAATGGCGATTGATTCGTTTTCTATCTTCTGTACCCGGTTACGCTCATGGAGAACAATAGCGACCATGCTGCCGATGATCGCCATCAAAAGGAAATATCCAATGAATATCTTATGTTGCAACAGTATCTTCATTCATCTTTGAGTTTTTTACAATCCATATACTCATTTCATAAAGTACCCACATCGGCAGGGCGACCAGCGAAAGCGTGAACACGTTCGATGTCGGCGTAATAATCGCAGCAACCACAAGGATTATCACAATGGCGTGTTTGCGGTACTTGCGCATGAAATCAGCTGAAAGGAAACCCAGTTTGGCAAACAGCCACGAGAGGATAGATATCTCGAAGATAACACCCATCGCAAGGCACATCATAACGAGTGTTGAGATATACGAATCAAACGTGATGAGATTATCCACATCACCGTTCACCTGATAAGTTCCCAAGAAACGGAATGTCAGCGGAAAGATTAAAAAGTAGCTGACGAGTACCCCCAGAGAGAACATCGCATAGCCACCTCCGACCATTCGGATTACATATCGCCGTTCATTATCATAAAGCGCAGGAGATACAAATCGGAACAGTTGGTAAAGTATGTAAGGAGAGGTACACAACATACCGGCACACAATGCCGTCTTCATGTGAATGATGAACTGCTGAGCAAACTCCGTGTTGATAAACCTGATTGAGAATGGAGGTATGCTGTTTCCTGTCCATAAAATTATTCGGTTGAGTAACCGATAAGTGATGAATTTACCGTTTTTCGGAGCAAGTATAACATCAAACAGCTGCTCCTTGAAGAAGAATGCCGTAATAACGAACACGACGGTTACGGCGACGATCTTCATGACTGTCATCCACAGAACCTCCAAATGTTTCCTGAGGGATTGTATGCTCTTATCAGTTGCCATATACTTACTTCTTTTGTTCGGAGTCATTGATTTCGTCTATCTCTTTTTCGACATTGTTCACTTCGTCCTTGAAGGAACATACTCCTTTACAGATACTTTTTATCAGTTTGGTTATCTTCTATCCATCGAAAAAGCTGTAGAACAACCAATGCAAACCATACTTCTTGCACATCTATCCCACTAATAATTAACATAGTGGTGTCATAGATTTTTATTTAGTGTCGGCTAAATAAATATTTCGCCACACATAGAGGCTAACAGATATAGCCTCTTATGATGACGAAGTTCGGTTAGAGTAAAATAAAGTCTCTTTAAAGACCCCATCACGTTCTTGGCAAAATAGCACATGCCCATCCTGCATCGTACTGTGTCTGGTAATTGGGGGCTTATGATATTGTCGCTAAAAATTATTTATTAGGAGTTTCCCATTTCTTCGTATCGCTGCATTGAATTATGATTTGCTCACTGCCGCAAGTCATTCTGAATTCTCCTTTTTCGAGTATCCATTTTCCGTCGTAACCTACAAAGGCGAGGTCGCTGCCTTTCAACTTCAGACTGACTGTCCGGGTCTCGCCCGGTTGCAACGAGACTTTTTCGAATCCGCGCAAACGGATGTTGTCAGGTGTAAGACTGGCCACCAAGTCACTGGAGCAGAGAAGCACGCTTTCTTTTCCTGCCATCTTGCCTGTGTTGGTCACATCAATACTGAAAACAAGTTCATCATCAGCGGTGAAAGAAGAACGGTTCACACGGAAGTTGCTGTAACGGTAAGTAGTATAGCTCAGTCCGGCACCGAATGGCCATTGTACATCCATTACAGCATCGTAGTTGTAATTTCCGTCCATTTGGCCTATGTTTTCACAAGGCTTGTAGTCATAAGTAGCTAGTGAGTTAATCAAACGAGGATAAGTGAACGGCAATTTACCGCTGAAATTCGCATCACCTGCCAGTAGGTTTGCAAGTGCGTCAGCCCCATAGTTGCCAGGCAACATGATATGTACCACAGCTTTTGCTAGCGGAACAATTTCATTGATAATACGCGGACGACCTTCGTTCAGCACCATGACAATCGGTTTCCCTGTTTTAGCCAAAGCTTTTATCAATTTTTTTTGGTTACCTGAAAGATTTAAATCAGTCAGATTACCCGGTGTCTCACAATAAGAGTTCTCTCCGATGCAGGCGATGATAATGTCCGCTTTACTAGCTGCTTGTACTGCCTTCTCTATTTCCGGTTGGTTCTCCTGCCACCACAGAGAGCCTTTCCCGGTGACATAGGTAACGCCTGGTTCATAAATAATATGATTTCTGCCATATTTATTGCATAAGGCTTCGTAAATGGTATGATAAGCTTCTGCACATTCATCGGCCTTGTCACCTTGCCAGGAATATGACCATCCTCCATTTAGTGAACGCATGGAATGGGCATTGGGTCCGGTTAGTAAAATTGTTTTTCCTTGAGCTAAGGGAAGTACATTTTCTTCATTCTTCAATAGTACCAATGACTCTTCGGCTGCCTTTTGTGCTACTTGGGCAAATTCACTGCTGCCAAATTTATTGTATTCTTCAATATTCCAATAAGGATTTTCAAACAACCCCAAACGGTACTTTAAGCGGAGCACACGGCGCACAGCATCATCAATACGACTCATCGATACCTCACCTTCTTCCACTAGTTCTTTCAGCCACGTACAAAAACTCACCTCATAAGGAACCATGGACATATCAATGCCCGCGTTGATGGCAATCTTGATGGCTTCTTTCTTGGTGGCGGCAATGTGATCGCGGGTACAAAGATTGTTAATATCGGCCCAGTCTGTTACAATCATGCCATCCCAGTTCAAATCCTCTTTTAACCATCCAGTGAGCAGTTCCTTATTGGCGTGAAAAGGCATTCCGTTGTTCACACCCGAATTGACCATGAGAGTTAGCGCACCGTTGCGGATACACTCCAAAAAAGGAGCGAAATGTTTTTCGCGCAAATCAATTTCCGAAATGGAAGAGGGAGTACGGTCTTTGCCCGAAACAGGTACGCCATACCCCATAAAATGTTTCAAACTGGTTGCCACATGGTACTTGTCTATTCGATTCGGATTTTCTCCTTGGAATCCTTTTACTGCTTCGACGGCCATTTGGGCATTGACGTAACTGTCCTCACCATAGCTTTCCCACATACGCGGCCAGCGCGGATCGCGTCCCAGGTCCATAACAGGAGCATATGTCCAAGGGATACAACAGGCTTTTGTCTCGTAGGCAGATATTTCGCACGAACGGCGTACCAGTTCGCGGTTGAAGGTGGCCGCCATGTTAATTCCTTGTGGAAAGAGGGTACCGTCAAGGGTATAGGTTGTACCATGAATTTGGTCTACACCATAGATACAAGGGATGCCAATCTCTTGTAATGACTTTTCTTGGATTTGGCGAATAGTTTCCGCCCACTTTTCTTTGGTCTGTGCCACACTGAGGGGAACATTCAGGATGGAACCTATTTTGTATTTCCCGATGACGGTATCGAGCAAGGCTTCGCTCAACTTAAAGTCATTCGGGCTGCTGAAATCGGTTATTACATCGATGGTAATTTCACACATCTGTCCTACTTTCTCTTCCAGGGTCATCTTTTTCAGAAGAGATTCCACTTTCTTTTCTATCCGGGCATCCGAAGGAATGGCCGGTTGCACTTGGGCACATACGTTTGTTGCCATACTGAGAGATAATACTGTTGCTACTAATATATTTTTCATGCTGGTTTAATTTATTTGTTTACCAATGATCTGTTCTGAATGGAATGACGGGCATACCGCGATGATTCTTTAAATTGCCGGGTTGGAAGTTATGAAAGCAATAACGCACAGCCACCGGATGTTTCACTTTATCCGAATGTACCCGGATGGTTTTCTTTTCAGGGACGAGAACGGCTACGGCCGGATAAAACACTTTATCTGCTCCGGCTATCTCGAAACCTTTTATATCTTTCCACGGACTCAGTCCTTCATCTGCATGGTGAAAAATCAGTTCTACTGTGTCACTTTGTATACTCATGTTCCAATAAGAAGGATATTCGCAGGCTATGCTTCCATACTGATAGGTCTTGTTCAGTGCAAGATAAGCCAATCGTTTGCCCACTTCTTCTTTTTGGCAGGGATGAATTTGCGACTTTTCGTAGGCATAAACCAAATCGTTAGTACATACCATACCGCTATTGGGAATGAGAGAAGATGCTTGGAACTGTGCTTCGCGTAATAATGCTCCGCTGATTCCTTCACCATAATCATATGGAGCAATTTCTACCAAATAAAAAGGAAGTTCTCCCTTTCCCCACTCTTTGCGCCAAAGCTCAGCCATGATTCGCAGACGTTCGACATATGTTTTCTCTTTACCTACGTTCGATTCTCCTTGATACCAAAGAAATCCACGAATGGTATAGCGTTGAAGGGGCTTTAGCATGCCGTTATACATAACTGTCGGTGTATAGTAATCCCATTCTTTCCCTTTTTCTGGCTTCTTGATTTCCTTTTTTAAGTCAACATCCCGAAAACCTTCCACTACCTCACGAGGCAGCCAGCCTTCTACACGCGAGCCACCCCAAGCGCACGAGATAATGCCTACTGGTACACGAAGCACCCGGTGCAACATCCTGGCAAAGTTGAAAGCGGTTGCACTGAAATAAGGTGCGTTGAAAGGATTGCTTTCTTTCCAACTACCCGCTACATGTTCTTGGGGAGTCAATGCACCGGTCTTGGGAATGGTAGCCATACGAATAGCGTTCCATTCGCCAGAGGTGGCTATCGTTTCGTTAGCATGCTCTATCGGACAATTCCAGAAACCGTTCAGCGGCATTTCCATATTCGATTGTCCAGAGCAGAACCAAACTTCACCAATTAGTATGTTTTGGATGCGAGTTATTTCTCCATCTGAAAACTCAATACTGTATGGAGTGAAATCGGCGGCAGGAGTCTGTATGCTTACCTGCCATCTTCCTTCATTATCGGATTGAGCGGTTATCGTCTGATTATTCCATGAAGGAGTTACGTTGACCGTAGTGTTCGGTACTGCCTTACCCCATAGCTTCACTTCTGTCTGTTGCTGTAATACCGCATGGTCGCTCAGAATTTGGGGTAAAACTACTTTGGCTGATAAATTTCCTCCGAAGAGGTACAGCATACAAAGCGCTATGATTATTCTTTTCATACCTTTTCAATGTTTAAAATCGTTCTCAAAAATAATGAATGACAGTTTTTAAACAAATCTTTCCATAATTTCCATACACATGCGTCCATTGTGATAAGGACATTTCCAAAATCCCGCTTTGTCTTCATTTCGATTCACACTGCCGTCGGCTCGGAGACTCCAGTACCATTCTCCATTCTCGCGGTCTATCAAATTCCGTTTGACGAATTCCCAACACTGTAAGGCACGGGATAAAGACAGTTTGTCATCAAAATGCTGATACAAATTGATATAGCCCACAATGGTCTCTGCCTGAACCCACCAATGGCGGTCGGCATCTATTGAAGCCGTGTCCACATTTTGTTCATATAGCATACCCGCAGTGGTTAGAAAACCTTCGGTGCCAGCTTCGGCAATGTCAATGATACGAGGCTCCACTTCGTCCAATAGTGTTTTGTCATCTAGCACCATGGCAGCTTCGTGAAGGAGCCAGGACGCTTCAATGTCGTGTCCGTAGGAGATGATATGGTATTGGCTTTCCCAATCGTCATTGAAGAAGAGCTGTAGATGCGATGTGTCTGTATCCAGTATGCGATCGATGAACAAGCGAACGAGGTTGTACAGCTGATGTTTCAGGTAATCGTCTTTCCATACCCTGAACAGGTTGGTGTACGGCTCAAGAATGTGCAAATGGGTATTCATGGTCTTGCGTTCGTTGGCATCCTTGTTGCTGAGACGCATATCATCCAATTCTTCCCATTCTCGGGTCAGTGCTTCGAAATATCCGTTTTTCTTTCGGTCAAAGCTGTGCGCCTCAATGTCGTGAAACAAACGGATGGCGTATTCCAACGCTTCGTTGTCTCCCGTAGCACGATGGTATTCACTGAGTCCGTAGATGGCAAACCCAATGGCATAGATCTGCTTCTTGGTGTCTAGCGGGCGGTCTTCGGCACTGATACTCCAATAAATTCCTCCAAATTCCTTGTCGTAGAATCTGTCGATGATTTCACGCTTGGCACGGGTGGCAGTTTCCAAATATTCAGGCTTATGCAATAGGCGGTAAGCCGAAGAGAAAGTCCAAAGAATACGTGCGTTCAAGATGGCTCCTTTCTCAGCTTCGGGCATTAATACCTCTTGTCCGTTGATGCGGCCATAGAATCCGCCATGTTGTACGTCTATCATTTTATCCATCCAATAGGGAAGGATGTTGGTGGTAAGTATTTCCTCCACCTCTTTCTTGAGTTGAAATATCGTTGTTTCCATTCTCTTTTTCATAATCAAATATTAATTTCTTCTTCGTTCTTCCAGCTCTTCCGTGATTTCCTTCATTTTCTTCTCGGACAGCGGATAGAGACTGATGAACGCGACACTCAGCACGGTTCCCACGGCAGGCAGGAAACTCAGAAACATTTTAATGCCTTGAATGGCCTGCTCGTTTTGCACGGCATTGGCCCGGAAACCGAAATAGGCAAGCAGCCAGCCCGTAACGGCGCTTCCGATGGCCCAACCGAACTTCTGGCTCATGGACGAGGACGAAAAGATAAGCCCCGTGGCGCGGTTGCCTGTCTTCAGTTCCGAGTAGTCCGCACAATCGGCATACATGCTCCAAAGCAACGGGAAAATGCTGCCCGCACAAATGCTGATCAGCACCTGGAAGGTGAATATCAGTGCGATGTCGTCGCGGTCGAGCCAGTAGAACACGATGCTGAGCAGCGTGGCGCATATCATGGACCACATGTAGGTCTTTTTCTTTCCGATGCGGTTGCTCACCGGGGCGGCAAGCATCACGCCGATGATATTGGCGGCTTGCCCGACGGCCAGATAAAGTCCGCTCAGCACAAAGGACAGTCCGAACAGGGAAACCGTTTCATGGTTCTCTTCGACGATGAAGTATTTGAAATAGTACACCGTGGCACCGTCGCGGATGGAGTTGAACACCAGGGCGGCAATGCCCGCGCCCAGCAATATCCACCAAGGGCGGTTGTGAAACAAGTCCTTCAAGTCTTCTTTTAACGGGTTTTGCACCTCCTTTATCGGTTTCACCCGTTCGCGGGTCAGGGCGAAACAGCCATAAAACAAAGCGGCGCACGCCACGGCTATCACCACCACCGCCATCATCCAGCCGTATTGTTCGCTATGCCCCCGGCTGAACACATTCACCATGGGCATGAAGAGCAACAGGGCGATGAAGCTGCCCAGGTAGGCGAACAGCATGCGATAGACGGCCAGCAGGTTGCGGTCGTGCGGATCGGCGCTGATGACTCCCAGCAGGGAGGCGTAGGGCACATTGATGGCAGAATAGACCATCATCATCAGCGAGTAAGTGGCATAGGCATAGATGATTTTGGCGGTCAGGCTCCACTGCGGAGTGGTGAACGTAAGGATGCCGATGAGCGCGAACGGCACGGCAAGAAACAGCAGGTAGGGACGGAACTTGCCCCGGCGCGAATGGGTCCGGTCTGCCAAGATGCCGACTACGGGGTCGAAGGCGGAATCCCATACCCGGGTGACCAGGAACATGGTGCCTACCGCGGCGGCAGGCATACCGAACACGTCGGTATAAAATATCATGAGATAGGAACCGAAGAGCTTCCAGAACATGGACGAGGCCATGTCTCCCAGTCCGTAACCTATCTTTTCTTTGAGCATTATCATGGTAATTCGATTTTTATGGATGATTATCGGAGTCGATAGTGCTTCTTCCGAAGAAAAAGTGCTGTCGATTGCAGTCAACGGTGCTTTTTCTTCGGAAAAAGCACTATCGACGATTGTCGGCGGTGCTTGTCGGGCGTTTTTCATTCCCGCATCAGCCGAAGGTTCTTTTCTATCTGTTTTTTCAAGGTCTCTACCGAAGCCGATGAACAGAATCCGTCTCGGGGCGTGTTCATGCAATAGTCCACCAGCCGCTCCACGGTAGAAGTCGCCACATGCATACGGGTATCGCTGGAAGCATAATAGATGAACACTTTTCCATCCTCGTCCGCAATCCATCCGTTGGTGAACAGCACGTTGGATACATCGCCCACGCGTTCCTCGCCTTCGGGTACCATGAAAGCGCCTGCGGGCGAGGCTATCACGCGGGTAGGATCATCCAAGGCGGTCATGTACATATACAACACATAGCGCAAACCTGCGGCGCAACCGCGCACGCCGTGTGCCAGATGCAGCCAGCCTTGGGGAGTCTTGATGGGATGAGGTCCTTCGCCGTTCTTCACCTCCTTGATGGTGTGGTAATGGCGTTGGTCGATGATGGTTTCCTCGGTTACTTCCGCTTGCGTCATGTCATCCACCAACGCCCAGCCGATTCCGCCTCCGCTTCCCGCATCGATGAATCCGTCTTGCGGACGGGTGTATAGGGCGTACTTGCCGTTTACGAATTCGGGATGCAGCACCACGTTGCGCTGTTGGCTGCGCGTCTTCAGGTCGGGCAGGCGCTCCCAATTCTTCAAGTCCTTGGTACGGGCGATGGCGGCGGTGGCGGTAGCCGATGACAAATCGCCTGCCGGAGCGGAGGGGTCGTGGCGTTCGGCACAGAAAATGCCGTATATCCAGCCGTCTTCGTGCGCCGTGAGACGCATGTCGTAAATGTTGGTGGCGGGAATCACATCTTCGGGCATCGTGACGGGATAGTCCCAGAAGCGGAAGTTGTCAATGCCGTTGGGGCTTTCGGCCACGGCAAAGAAAGACTTGCGGTCGGCTCCCTCCACGCGCACCACCAATACATACTTTCCGTTCCACTTGATGGCTCCCGAATTCAGGGTAGCATTCATTCCGATGCGTTCCATCAGGTAGGGGTTGGTCTTCTCGTCCAAATCATAACGCCAAAACACGGGCGTGTGTGCGGCGGTCAGTATCGGATGCTTATAACGGGTGATAATGCCGTTTTCTTTTTCCTGCGGTTCATTACGACGTGAGAGCAACACTTCATGCTCATCGAACAATTGTTTTACTTTATCTTCGAAATTCATATCTTCTCGTTTATTTAAAGGGGTGTTATTTCTTTGTTTTCATATCACGGACGAACAGCGTGCGCGGGTCGGCATGGAACTTCACGAAGTCATTGGCCGAAGCTTGTCCGGGGTAAGGGGCATAGTAATGGTTGGGGCGTTCGCGTGCGTTGCGCCACACCAATACGTAGCTTATGGGATACTTGCTAATGACCGGCATCAGCGTTTCCGTCCACCAGGTAGAGTCGGGCACGGCTTCGTATCCCGTTTCGGTAACGGCGGTCGGCTTATCGTGCGATTGTCCTACTTCCGTCAGTATGGTCAGCGCCTTTTCCATATTGTTCAGATATTCCCGGCGGTCGAACTGGTACGTGTCGAAGCCTATCAGGTCGATGATGTCGTCTCCGGGATAGCGTTCCAGATATTCGGCGGTATTGTTCGGTTCCGTTCCCGGCGAATAGGCATAAAGCAAATGCTTCACACCTTTCTGCTGCATGAATTCATAAGTCATGCGCCACAAGGCTTTGTATTCGGTGGCGCTGCACAGGGCCTGTCCCCACCAGAACCAGCTTCCCGTATGTTCGTGCCACGGGCGGAACAGAACGGGCACTTTCCGTCCGTCGCTTGTGGTGAGCGAGTTCATAAAATCGGCTATTGTGCCCATCCAGCCCATGAACTTATCATGTTGCGCTCCTCCCGGCAGCACCGAGGCCACAACGGTAGAGTCGCTTACATCCCAAGCGTCTTTCCCTGTAACAGGATTGTCCGTATGCCAACTGAGCGACACCATGCCGCCGCGTTCATACTGTGCGATGATTTCGCGGCGAAGGCGTTCTATGGGAACATTGTCCAGGTTCTTGTCGCCGCCCAGTTCAATGCGTCCCAAGTCGAAGGACATCATGGCGGGGTAATCTCCGCATACGCTTTTCACATCGCTGCGGTTCTCGTCTCCATCCCACCCGATGCCATATACAGGGTCGTCGTGATGACCAAACAGGAAATGGTTCTGCCGAGAGACTTCTTTCAGTTCCGTAAGCATCTGCTCCGCTTCGGGAGTACGCCCCGAGGACGTGTTTGGGCTGGTGCAGGCAAGCATTCCGCCTGCCAGCACCACGATTGTTATCATCATTCTTATATCTTTCATCATGGCTTATTGTTTTTTCTCGATTCGGATATTGGCAAAACTATGATCTGTGTTCCAGTCCGAGTTGGGCTGCATAATCCAGAAGAGATTGTTCCATCCGGCATTGATTCCATTGGTAGCCACTTCCGACAGCTCCAGCCGAACGGTACACCAGTTGCCATAAGTATTAAAACTTCCGTTAGCAGAGGGATTCCAAGCATATTGCCCTCCGTTCAGCTGAATGAGATAACCGACAGAAGCGGAATCGTAGAACGGATTGCCGTTGGCGGAGTTTACTTCGAACTTGAACCAATAGTCCGAAGGATTGGCAGCGGCTTCGGCCGGGATGTCACATCCTCCGCACAACAGGCTGTTCCAACTCCATGCGGCATACGATCCTTTGACGCGGAAATAAGAACCGTTCAAAGGAGCGGGCTCGTTGGATCCGTTTCCGGTAGTAATCAGTTCGGTTCCCGCCCAAAAGCCGTAGGCGTCAGGAGTGTCCAGATTCCAAAGAATACCGGTTGTATTGCGATAAGGAACACTGACTGTCTTTGTTCCGCTTGCACTTTCCCAAGAGAAAACGATCGTAGAGTTATCCGAAGTATTTTCGGGTATGACAATGGACATATATTGTTCGGTCAATGAATCTACTTCCAAGGCCACTCCGTTCATCGTGATGGTGGAGGATTCCGTGCCGCCCCCGAATCCATAGAGGTCGAAATAAGCACCGTTTACTTTGATGGAGCTTCCCGGCAGGGCAAACTCATTATACAATCCCGAGATACTGACTTCGGGAATCTGGACCGTAAAGTCTACCGAGGTGTTTCCCAATTCCGTTTCATAGTAAAGCTTGTTGTTCACTTCACCGGGGATGGTGCGGGGTATCGGAAAATAGACGGCATGAGCGGTGGCATAGACTTCGCTCAGTGCTATCTCTACATCATTCAGCATCACCTTTCTTGCGTGGCTCAGATTCTCGCCGGTCAGCTTGATCATGTCTTCAAAGGCTGCTCCGGTGAGTGGAGCAGTCATTTCCGTATCGTCGGCACGATAAATGGCGGAGATGGATGGAGCACCGTTTGAAGTCATTCCGTCATCATATCCATCATTATAAGTCACTATATCCTGGCAGGAAACCAGCGTTGCTGTGGCAGCGGCAAACATCAGCCCGCAGACAGCTATATTCAGCTTTTTCATATTCTGTTTATTTTTTGATTGTACGACAATTCTTTTTCTATGTGTTTAGCTCCAGCCCGGGTTGTTGCTGTCAATGGCATCGTTGGTCGAAATCTCGGCCGACGGGATGGGGAAAAGCAAGTGCTTGGCTTCACGGTGTTTGTTCACCGATGCTTCATCGTAGTTGGTTTTCGTACCGTCTTCGTTGGTTCCGCCAATGGAGTTCATGACATCCAGATACAGTCCCCAGCGAATCAAGTCCCAGCGACGGTCGCCTTCCAATGCCAGTTCCTTGGCACGTTCTTCAAAGATAGCCGAACGTAAAGCGACTTTCGAATCAATGGCACCATTGCCCGAAGTGACAGCCGGATTGGCATTTGAACGGGTGCGGATGGCATTCAGGGCTTTGATGGCTTCGCTATCAACACCGCTGCCCAACTCACACATAGCCTCAGCATAAATCAGCACGATATCGGCATAGCGCAGGAACGGCCAGTAGGCATCCGAACGCTCTACGGTGGGGTCGGTTACATCGGAATACTTGGTGCTGTAGGCCAATGTGGAGCTGCTTACATTGAAGGTGTATTGCACACCGTCGTTGTAGGGAGCCACAGGATCTGCCACTTTGTTTCCGTTTTCATCATAACCGGTTGCCATGAGTTTGTATTCAGGCGTATTGGGATAATAGAAACCGTAATTGTCGCTGGCTTGATAAGAATAGCGAAAACGGTGTTTCACACCTTTGGTGATACGATAATCCTTGCTGTCGAACAGCGTGTACCAATGATAACGGTTGCCAATCCATTGGCCTTGCTGAATCAGACCTTGGGCATTTTCCGTTCCACTAAACCAACGGTGAATGGTATTGCCATACTCTTCGTCGTTGTTCAAGGTTTGCAGCATGAACATGTGCTCTGCCTTGTTATAGTTGCTGCGTTTCCACAGTTCATCATAAGGAAGCAAGTCATAGCTGCCGTACTTTCCACCCATCACGTCCTTGGCATATTGTGCGGCTTTGGTGTAACAGTCTTTGGTGTCGAAACTTTCATATCCGGCGACTTGCGTCTTTCTGAAAGTCTTGCTCGTGGGGAGAACCAGCACTTTCTCACCGTTATTGAACTCATAGCTGGCACCGGTCTTTACTATCATTTCTTCGCCGGCAGTCATGGAACCGGAAGCCATCGTGACATACACTTTGGCCAAGAGACCGGCTGCGGCACCCTGTGCTACATGCCCTTCCTGGAAATCGACATCTGTATTCTTGTACATCACAGGAATGGCTTCTTCAAGCAAGCGGATGATTTCGGCATATACCTCTGCAATAGGGCGGCGGGGCTGTTCATAAGAAGCACCTTCGCTGATAGCCACATTGAACATCGGAATATCGCCGTATGCCTTGGTGAGCATGAAGTAGGCAAAAGCCTTGTTGAACTTCAGTTCCCCGATGGCGTTGGCTTTGACCTTTTCATCCGCTCCCGTAATTTGGTTCACATAGTTTAAAGCTACATTGGCCCGGTTGATTAAGCTGTAGCAACCTTTCCAAACGGCATCGGCCACTTCGTCTCCTTGAAAGTTGCCGGCTCCCAGATTACTGAATGCCCAATCGGGACCGCTTGTATAATCACAGTCCATTTCGAGGACACGGGGGAAGTTCTGCCAACGGAACATGTCATTGGCCCATTTACTATATACGCCTGTCACCCAAAGATTCACGGCAACATTGTCATTACCTACTTGGTCGGGACCTACGAAAGCGTACGGATCTTCGGCCAAAAAATCATCGCAAGATGTAAAGCTACCCATTAAGGCAGCAGAAAGAGCGACACTGAGAAATATATGGTTGAATTTCATTGTTCTTTTTCTTTTAAGTTATTGTTTGCTATTGATATCTCACAATCAAAAAGTGACCTTCATTCCGATGGAATAAGTCCGGCTGCTCGGATAAGAATAGATATCCACTCCACGACGGGAAGCATCGGAACCGAAGGCGTTTACTTCGGGGTCGAACCAGCTATAGTCCGTAATGGTAAACAGGTTGGTGGCACTGGCATAAAAGTTCAAGTTCTTGATACCCTTGAAAGGATTGGCCCAGTTATAGCCAATGTTCAAGTTCTTCAACTTCAGGTAAGAGCCGTCTTCCACATACCGGTCGCTGATAAGCATATTACGTTCGTAGCTTGATACGGCTTTCGGCCATTGGGCGATTGCGGTTGTTTCAGGAGTCCAACGGGTGTCGTAAGCGGCTTGCGGAATGTTGGCTACATTACCCATTTTCACATCCATCAAGTTACCGTTGAAAATGTCGTTGCCCTGGCTGCCCTGGAAGAAGAAACTCAATGTGAAGTTCTTCCAAGAAAAGTTATTGGTGATGCCATATACAAAGTCCGGATTCGTGTCGCCGATGATAACACGGTCGGCATTGGTGATGGCAGGATTATCATCGAAATTGCGATACTTTATTTCGCCTATCATTTTCTGTCCTTTGGCGCGAACGGCGGGATCGGGGTCGGCCATCACTTCAGCCAGATTGTCATAAAAGCCATCTTCTACATAGCCAAATATGGTACCGATGGGGCAACCGTTGCGTTGCAAGAACACCTCGTCGGCCTTATACCACAAGCGGGTAGCGAACTGGTCGGCTTCCAGACCGCCGATCTGGTTCTTGTTGAAAGAGATGTTGGCATCAATGTTCCACTTCAACGGTGTGTTTTGCAACAGGTAGAATTTACCTGAGATTTCCAGACCTTCATTGGTTACATAGCCACTGTTTACCATCATGTTGGCAAAACCTGTACTCAAAGGGATCTTCACTTCTTGCAACAGGTCGCGGGTTTTCTTGTGGTAATAATCCACCGTCAGATTGATGCGTCCATTCAGGAAACCCATATCGAGGCCTACATTGTATTGTGCAGTCGTTTCCCAACGCAAGTCATCGGCTACCGGTCCACGCCAGTCTACTTGGGCAAAACCGCTGTTGATGCCACCGGCAAACGGATAATTAGCAACACTCAGCATAGGCAGGGTACGATAGCTGCCGATACCTTGATTACCCGTTTCACCATAGCTGGCACGGAACTTTAAATTGCTGAAGATGTTCAAGTCCTTGATAAACTTCTCCTCACTCATGCGCCATGCAAAGGCACCCGAAAGGAAACCGGCCCATTTGTTGGCATCAGTAAACTTACTGGAACCGTCGGTACGGTAGGAGGCGGTAAAGATATACTTGTCCAGCAAGGTGTAATTGATACGGCCGAGGAAAGAAGCCAATGCCGCATCGCCACGGTCGCTTTGCAGCTTGCCGGGCTTGGTACCGAGGCTCATGTCATAGTCTTGTGTCAAGTCATTGGGAAATCCGGTGGCGCTCATTGACTTGCTGCCCCAATTGGTCTTTTCTGCCGTGAAACCTACTACGGCATTGATGCCATGCACTCCGAAAGTCTTGTCAAAAGTGAACAAAGATTCGGTCGTGATTCCCATGTACCAATTGTCCGATTGTCCTGCTTTACCGTTGATGCCGTTCTGTCCCGATCCTTCTTGGGTTTGCTGACCGAAGTAAGTACCGCGATTGTGGTTGGTATAACTGATACCTAAATTCTGACGGAATTTCAAGAAAGGGAACAACTTGACTTCTGCATACGATGACGTGAATACATTGATGGCCTTCAGGTGATCCTTTGTATCATTGATGTAAGCGTATGGATTGGATGCCAGCCAGCTCAATTCGTCATTGGTTGTCTGGTCCATGTGTGTCGGGTCGTAATTGGGCGGGAAAATCAATGACGAACGAATCACACCATAGTCATTGGAGTTTGTTTTGCTGAAATCGGTTTCAGTGTGGGTAAAGTTCATGTTCATTCCCATTTCCAGCCATTTGTACATTTTGCGACCGATGTTGGCACGCAGTGCATAACGGGTAAAACCGGACTCTTTGATAATACCATCCTGATTCAGGAAGTTACCGGAGAAGGCATGCCATCCTTTTTCCGAACCGCCGCTTACACTCAAGTTGTATTCTTGCGAAAAGCCGTTCTGATAAATCAGGTCTTGCCAGTCGGCTCCTCCCACCCAAGTCTGGTTGCCGTATTCATCGGTATAATAACCCGGATTACGGTAATCTTTAGGAGAAGGCAGGTATTTGCCGTTTTCATAATCCAGTGTTCCGTTGGGCAATGAAGGATAGCTCCACATTCCGGGATAAGACAGTTGGGCATAAGGCTTGCCATCGTATTGGTAGCTGTTCAGGTCTTGTTCGTTTATATAGCTGGCGTAAGTCGCAGCATCAAGCACCTTCACTTTGTTGGCTATGCGTGAAAAAGAAAAATTACTTGAAAATTCCACTTGCTCATAACCGGCTTCGCCCCGTTTGGTTGTGATAATCACCACACCATTGGCTCCACGTGAACCATAGATGGCTGTGGCGGAAGCATCCTTCAACACTTCAATGCTTTGAATGTCGTGTGGATTGATGAACGACAAAGGGTTTGAAGTGTTATTGTTGTTCTGATTGGCATCGCTGGCCGGAGTGGAACCGGCGTCAAAAGGAACTCCGTCCACAATAAACAAAGGCTGCGAACTGGTAGAGAACGAGTTGGTTCCACGTACCTGAATGCTTACTCCACCACCGGGAGCACCATCGGCGGCATTAATCTGTACGCCGGCTACCTTACCGGCCAATCCTTGGCTTAAATCAGTCGGATTTCCTTTCATCAGGTCATCGCTCTTGATCTGGGATACCGCACCGGATAAATCTCTCTTCTTCATCGTACCATATCCCACCACTACCACTTCATCCAATACCTCTGTATCATCTTTGAGCGTAACCGTAAGTTGAGTTTCATTTCCTTTTAAAGCTACATCTTGCGATTGATATCCGATAAAGCTGACGGTCAGTACGGCTTTTGCAGGCACTTCCAAGGTGAACTTACCGTCAATGTCGGTGATGGTTCCGTTGGTTGTTCCTTTCTGTATTACATTGGCACCGATTACCGCTTCACCGTTTTGGTCAACCACGATACCGGCAATCTTCTTGTTTTGTTGTACAATCTCGATGGCATCTGCTGCAACGGCGTAAGCCTGCTGTACATTGCCCAATAAAAATGCGGCACAAGCACTGGTGACTAATATGCCTTTTTGAAGATTTCTTTTCATATTGTGTCTTTCTATAAAATTAAATGTTTCTTGTTTATAATCCCATTTGCGCCCACAGCCATTGGCTCCATTGCTCGTATTGTTCCTGATACCAGTAGTGTCCGGTTTCCAGATAGGGGTGAAGTTCCTTGGGAGCGGTGATACTGTTGTAAGCGGCGTATGTGGAAGTAGGTGGGCACACATCGTCGTTGTATCCCCAACTGAACCAGCCGGGCACCGTAATCCGGCGGGCAAAGTTGACCATGTCATAGTAATCTGCCGTTTGGATTCGTTGCGGGGTAGGAGTCGGGAAATAGTAAAAATAATGCGGCCAGCCTCCGGCTACCTTCTGCAAGTGTGCCCGATGGTCGCACATGGCAGGATGAATGGCGGCATAGAACGTAACCCGTTTGTCTAATGCGGCTGTAACCATAGACAACGCACCGCCCTGACTGGAACCGGTTACACCCAAGGCCTTGCCGTTGTATTGGGGAAGAGAGGTTATGAAATCGACCGCCCGCAGGGCACCCACAAATACACGCTTGTAATAACTGTAGTTACGATTGTCATCATTTTGATACTGATAATTGTAAAGTGCCCCGTATGCCAGTTCGTCATAGACAGACTGCTGCATGGTTACCGGAATGCCATGAATACCGATTTCCAAAGTAATGGCACCTTTGGCAGCTGTTTCCACATCGCCGTAGTAGGGACGCACTCCCGCACCGGGTACACGGAGCAGTGCCGGATAATTGCCGGAAGCTTTAGGCATGCAGAGAATACCGAAAGTACGCGAGCCTTGACGGATGTTTTGGAAACTGACCTGATAGACATTGACCGTTTCGGTGCAGCGTGACGGTAGCAGTTCCATGGTGGAAGACAAAGGTACCTGGCGGGCTTCTTTCAAAGTGCCTTCCCAAAAGTTGTCAAAGTCGCTTGGGTTTACGGCATGTGCCCGGATGGATTCCGGAGCGTATGCGGCGGTTGCCATGCCGTCGTATGTCTTGTTGCCAACGTACGCCTTCACTTTGCAACGAAGAAAACCGGGAGTGTTCATGCTGCTGCTGACAGTCAGCTTTCCATCCTTCAGTGATACTCCATCTTTCTTTTCTGTGGGATACCACTCAGGGCCTAGTTCATAGTCCACTTTCACATCGGGCAATACATTCTGCGCTTTGTACACCTGAATGGTGAAAGTACATTTCTCTTTCAGTCGGTATGTCCAGTCCGAATGATCGGGCGAGACCACCACGCGGATTTCATTTCCGCGGATTTGTGCAAACATGGATGCGGTACACAGGTACAGCATGAAGCCGGCAATCCAAATTTTTCTGTTTCTGTTCATGGTATAAATAGTTAAAATGAATGTTGTTTCAGTTGTTGGTTGGCAGTACGGATAATGGCTATAGTGGTACTGTCGGACATAAATACCGAATTCAGGCCTTGCTGCTCTTGCGCCGGATCGCCCGTATAGTCATCTCCTCTTTGCCAATATAAGTGCTTGGGGGCAGCCAGTCCGCCCCATGCCCAGAAGTTGCATCCAGTCAGTCCGGCTGATTGCGCGGTCCTATCGGTTATCAGGCTGAATATGTATTGATAGTAGGTATCTCGTGCCTGTGTTGTAGCTGATTTGTCAAACCGGAACCCGTCCCTTGGATAACCGAATTCTTCCAAAACCAACGGTTTGCCATATTTTTGTGCTATTTCCAGATGCTCGTCTATGTATTGTTTCGATTGCAACTGCGCTGCCTCTGCCTTTTCCGACAAACTGTCTGCCGGCGCCCATCCCCAGTTGTAGGGCCAGATATGAATGTTCATATAGTCAATGTGCTTGTCGGCATGGATTCGCTCGAACAGGGCGAGGTCTTCCTCACAGCCATGTTTGCCCTCGCTACCTGTTGAGACCAGATGATTCCGGTCGAGCGACTTGATGAAACGACTAACCTCAGCCATCCAGATAGCGAAAGCCTCTTTGTTTTCTCCCGAGAACGCACGAGGTTCGTTGCCTATCTGCCATGACATGATTGTGGGGTCTTCCACATAACTTATGTTTGTATACCTATTGATTCGGGTAATGATATCCTTTACATAGTCGGCAAAAAGTGATTTTGCTTTCTTGTTGTTTGGAAATTCCTTAACATAATCCATGAATGCCGGCCATCCGTCTATGCTTGGGACAGGGGCTTTTCCTTTTCCGGCCCATTCCAGATATTGGCTATACCCGCCGCTCCATTCCCAGGAATTGTTCAGGTAGAGAACTGCCAGCATGTCTCTTTTTTTCATTTCAGAAAGAAGAAAGTCCAGCCCGGCAAGAATGGTATCGTTGTAAACACCCGGTGCTGTCTGGAGCGTAGGCTCTACTTTCGAGGTAATTCCACGGGCACCGTCGCTGCCTACCAGTATTCTTAAATTGTCTATACCTATACTCTTTAAGGAATCCAGTTCCTGAACCAAGCGTTCACGATTTCCTCCTTCACCTTCGGAAGCAAGAATGCCTCCATACCAAAAGTTGGCACCGATATATTTATAAGGTTTGCCATCACGGACAAACATTCCCTTTTCAACTTGTACAAAGGGAGATGCCTGCTGTTGCGTTTCTGTACAACACGCACCGCAGAGTACTGCGGAAAGACATAGGGTTACAAGGGTGTTCTTCATGTTATTCATTAAATTTAAATTCGGTTCTTTTTGTGCTGGCAAATGTATGAGGAAAGATATAGATCGGCTTCTTCAATTGATTATCAGACTATCCGTATTGTGTATTTATCAATTTGGGAAGTGTTTTTACTCATTTGGGATAGTGTTTGCCTCTATTATCCCATTTGATTTTTATAACTTTGCAGCGTTAAACCTAATACTGATATGATGAAAAAGAACTTGCTCCTGATTTTGATGTGTTTTGTCTGTGGGCTTGTATATGCGCACGACGGATTAAACTTTAGAAATCTTGATGTGAAGTCCGGGATTTCGGATAATTATGTACGGTCTGTTCTGCGCGACCAGTATGGCTTCATGTGGTTTGCCACGCTCAACGGTCTGAACAGATACGATGGTTATCAGTTCAAGAAATACACAACGACCCAATTAGGGGCTTACAACAATGACATTGAATCTATCGCAGAAGATGCGGCAGGCAATATTTGGATAAAAGGTCCCGTCAGTTATTATATCTACGATCGGGAACAAGATAAATTGGAGAACAAGATACAGCCTGTCTTAAATAAATATGGAATAACGGGAGAGGTGAGCTATCTTACTGTCGATAAGGATTACAACCTGTGGTGTACCGTGATGGATACGTTGTTCCATTATGATTTTGCAAAGAGTAAGTTGCATACCTTTCAACTGCCTGGAAAGGAAAAAATGCAACAGGTTGTTTGTCGGCGTTCGTGTGCCTATCTGCTCTTCTCGAATGGAGAAATAGCCCGCATCGATTCAAACTTTCAACATATCCGTCCGGAAACACGAAGAACCATCTCTTCCGGTTTGCAATATAACCTTTATATAGATACGGTGGACAGGCTTTGGTTTTACGCTTCGCATGCTTCGGGCTTGCAATGTTATGATACCAATCAAAAACAATGGATAGATTACGTGGGTAGGCAGGAAGTGACAGATGCGTTGATAACTGCCGTAATGGATGACGGGGACGGCAATTTATGGATTGGAACGGATGACAAAGGAGTTTATATCAGTTACAATCAAGACAAGCAATTGGTGCGGATAAACAAGAAATCAGAGAATCCTTTTTCATTGGCCGACAATCATATCAATTGTTTTTTCAAAGACAATCAGAACACCATGTGGGTAGGAACGGGCAAACAGGGAGTATCTTTTGCCGCTTTGGATAAAATAGCCTTCAACACTTGTTTCTTGCCGGAACAGGAAGACGTGAAATGCTTGCAGGAAGACAAGGAAGGAAACCTGTGGATGGGGTTCGATGGAGAGGGGCTAATCCGACAGGATGCGGGCAAGGCCTCTTATACGCGCTTTAAAATGAAAAAACACTCCATCCCTTCCGATTTGATTATTTGTTCGTGTCTGGATGCCAAGGGCAGGCTTTGGTTCGGAACTTATGGAGGAGGAGCTTTTTATGAACAAGGAGGAACGTTCATTCCCTTGCGTAATGCCGCTCCCGCTTCATTGAAATACATCCGACGCATAGCGGAAGATGCGAACGGAACCATTTGGTTCGGTACGTTTATGCAAGGATTGTATGCCATGGATGCCGATGGGAACTTTACCGCCTATACGATGGATTCTTCCATCCTCCAAACGAACAGTATCATGGATCTGGCTTATTCGGGAGGACGTAACCTGTATGTCGGAACCAGCAGCGGACTTTATTCCATGGATATCTATACGCGAAAGATGGTTCCCCTAACAGGGAATAAAGCTGGGACTCAGTCCTTGCCCGATTCTTATATCACCTGTCTGTTTTATGACAGTCGTGGATTGTTGTGGATTGGTACTCGTACCGGAATGACTGTTTTTGACGAGAAAAAGGATGGAATGATACACCTTTCTATAGAAGACGGGCTGTCGCACCAGTGCATTCGTGCCGTGACGGAAGACAAGTATAAGAACATTTGGGTGGCGACCGATCATGGAATAACAAATATTTGGGTGGCGGCCTCTCCGACGGGAAAGTCTTCATCCTACTTGTGTTACCCCTATTTTGAAGAAGACGGTATTGGCGATATGACTTTTAACTCACATTCCATTACCTGCACCGGGCAAGGGGAAATCCTGATGGGAGGCATTGGCGGATATTTGAAAATAACTCCCCGGCCAACCGACTTCTACAATCGTTCCGGGAATCCTGTTGTATTTACCGACTTGCTGTTGGCGAATCAGAAAATGGAAGTCGGTTCCCGTACTTCCAACGGACGCATCCTGCTCCCCAAAAACATTCAGCTATTAGAGGAGATAACCATGGACTATTCCGATAGTAATTTTGCGCTGGAGGTATCGTCCATGGATTATCAGAATCGGCACAAGCAACAATTTGCCTATCGCTTGGGAGAACAGGAGGAATGGGTGAAGCTGGAGGGAAACCGCATTCATTTCAACCGTTTGTCTTACGGGACCTTCCGATTGCAAGTAAAAGTGTATGAGCCTAACGGATACGACAATCCTGTATCTTCTTTACTTATTCACGTCCGTCCTCCGTTTTGGCTTTCGTTGCCGGCGTATGGGTGTTATGCGCCGATGGTCATTTTTCTTTTCCTTCTTATATTAAGGAATACCCAAAGAAAGCACAAACGCTTGATGGAACAACAAAAGCATGAGATGGAGATAACGCAACAGCATGAAATGGATGAGGCGAAGATGCGTTTCTTCACCAATGTCAGTCACGACCTTCGTACTCCGCTGGCTTTGATTATCACTCCGCTCGAAAAGTTGCTGGCTTCGGAGTCGGCCCGAAACCTGAAAGCAGACTTGGAGCTGATTCATCGCAATGCGGTGGCTTTACTGGACGAGGTCAATCAGTTGCTTGACTTCCGAAAACTGGATAAGCAGAAAGCCCAACTCTCTCTTTCATACGGTAACCTGTCGGATTTTGTCAAAGAGACTTGCGATTCCTTCAAGGAACTGTCTCTTAAAAACGGCATACAGTTGGAGTTAAACCTGATGGATGCCGATATCAGCATGTCCTTTGACCGAAACAAGATGCAACGCATTTTGCTCAACCTTCTGTCCAATGCCGTCAAGTACAATCGGGAAGATGGAAGCGTGGTGGTTACGGTCGATAAAATACGTGTGTCGGAAAAAGAACATGTACGCATACAAGTGGCCGATACAGGCATTGGCATCAAGGACGAGAACAAGGAAAAAGTGTTCGACCGTTTCTTTCAGGAACAGCACGCCGCCACAACGTATGTAGGCAGCGGCATCGGATTGCATATCGTTAAAGAATACGTGACCTTGCACCAAGGTACCATCCGGATAACCGATAATCGGCCGCAAGGAAGCATCTTTGTCATTACCTTGCCTGTCGTGGGCGGGACGAATGAGGAAAGGCAGCTTTGCCACGGCTCCCAAGAGGAAGGCATATCGGTTCTTGTGGTGGAGGACAACGACGATTTCCGCCGTTTCCTAGTGGGATGCCTGAAAGAACACTATCAGGTGTTCGAGGCTTCCAACGGCAAGGAAGCACTTGAGATCCTGTCGCAGCAGTCTGTACAAATGGTAATCAGCGACGTGATGATGCCTGTCATGGACGGGCTGGAATTATGCCATGCCGTCAAGACGGACATCCGGTTCTCGCACATCCCCGTCATCCTGCTGACCGCCCGCACCGCCGAAGAACATGTGTTGGGCGGATTGCGCGAAGGAGCCGACGACTACATCACCAAGCCTTTCAACCTCGACATCCTATTGTTGCGGATTCAGAAGTTGCTGCAATGGACACAGAGCAACCATGAAAAGTTCGGCAAGATGGAGGTATCTCCATCCGAAATAACGATTAGCAGTCTGGATGAACAATTAATAGAGAAGGCTATCCGCATTGTGGAAGAAAATATGGATAACTCAGAGTTTTCCGTTGAGGAGCTCAGCGCGCAGATAGGTATTAGCCGGAGTGGTCTATATAAGAAGTTGATGTCTATTACGGGGAAGTCTCCTTTGGAGTTTATGAGAATCTTACGTCTTAAACGCGGAAAACAATTATTGGAGAAGAGTCAACTCAGTATCTCTCAAATAGCTTATCAGGTGGGGCTGTCCCCCAAGCAGTTTGCCAAGTACTTTAAGGAAGAATATGGATGTCTGCCATCAGAATATAATTAGTGTTTACCGAATAAATAATAATAATTGGATACTATTTCTTTATGAAACGTATACAAACTGCTAGTGCCAAGGAGAAATGATAATGTCAAAACTTCATTTAAATAACAGACATCTATTCAATGCTGAAGTACAAAAAAATGTCGTTTTGAAAGATTAAAACTAAAGGACATTGTAGCAAAATAGGCGAATATAGCCAGTTGATTATCAATGAAATTTTCAAAGTTTAGATAAGAACTAAGCAATCAAACACATTACAATGCTGGACGGGAATGTGCTACTTTGTCAAGAACATGATAAAGATAGAATCTCTTCAGAAATCTTAGCCTTGCTCTAATCGAATTTGAGCAGGTTATCTTCACCGTCATCATAAGAGATTATGTGATTGCATCTCTGCTTGGTTATCATTTAATACCTTTCATTTCTATAAGGTAAACCTACACAGATATTGGATTCACCTTCATCGTCTCCAGATTCAGAAACAGCCCGTAATGTTCCAGCATTCCGTTGCGAAACATCTTCCATAAAATATTGCACCCGAGTTGCGTCAGCGTGGAGTTGATGAACAGCCCTGAATGGGATTTGCTACATTAATTAGGAAAATATGAAATAAGGTTTATCAAAATTGCCTGTTGAACCTGCTGTAGCACCTGCTATTGCCAGTTAAAATTACAATCAGGGAAATTGCAGATAAACAAAAAAATACTATCTTTGCAGTGTAATAAAAGTGTTCTTTAGACTTAATGCAAAACATGACAAATATACGTAGTTCGCTCGTTTCTAAATCGTTACCTATTATAGTATAGATATTTTCCAATTGTCTGTATTTCAATTAGAAAAGAAAACTTGAATGTCTTGCTGTGTGAAATGTAAATCGCTTGTCAATTCCTGCGGCTTTCGCCCACGGTTTGATAAGCAGGTTCATCATCGACGGGCTTGGCAAATCGAATACATGATCATCTGCTGTCTTATCTCCTCGTTCTGGCATCCACTTCAACGCTTCGGGAGAAAGCGGCAGGTAAATCGGTTCTTTGGTCTTCTGCATGGACACAGCCAAGCGGTATTGCCCTCTATCGACGAATACGTCTTTCCATTTCAATCCGACAATATCACTCACACGCAATCCGCAGAAGCAGGAGAACAAATAGGCGGACTTTACAGCCTCATTATTCATCGGAGTGGCAATCAATGCCCGAACTTCCTCGATAGTCATATACGACCGTTTACTCTCCGGCAGGCGAATCTTATCCGAGTTATTGATTTTGGTAAACGGATTTACTTTGATAATCTCCGCACGCACGGCTGCATTCAAAGCTCCGTTCAGGATACGGTAGTAGGTGTGGAGTGTAAAGTTCGACACACGTTTCCCTTTGGGACGGTATTCCGTCATCAAATAATCGAGGTAGTCCTGACAGAATGTTTTGTCTATTTTATCCATAGTCATTCGTTCTCCTGCATAATCTTTCAAGATGCGAATGGTAACTGAAATTTGGTTTCCGTCTTTTTTCCCTCGCTTTGCCTGATTCTCTTTATACGTATTCATCCAATCAAGCAAGAATACCTTTTCCCTATTTTCTATACCAGCTTCCCCATTGGTCAATTCGATGATACGTTTCGACTTGATTGCATTGGCTGCATCCATCGTAACTTGATTCCGTTTCCGGGCATTATTGTCCGTTTCCGGGATGATGTACATTTTGAGGTACTCGTATGTTCGCTTTCCGTCGCGGTATATATCCAAATACAAACTCTTACTTCCGTCACTCAATGGTTTCATCCGAAGACGGATTGGCTCTTTGACTTTCGTCGGCTTTTTCACTCGTGGCATAAGCAATTCCTTTATTCGTTATTTATGTTGCAAAGGTAGAAATAATAATCCGAAATGAGGAACAAATAAGAAACAAAAATGTACCGAATAAGAACCTATCAATTGAAAACAATGAAAGCAATTGAAAAGAAATATCCATTTATAAATAGCTACAAAACAGCATATTTGTTTTCATTTATTTGGCTGTTGTTTTCATTTCAGACATCACTGCTGGGCACTTAGTCCCAGCTGATTTTCAATTGTTTATAATTTAGTTCTTTGACATTTTTGTAATCGCAATCGGTAAGTATCTCTCTTACAGGTGTTTTATCCAGTAGAGAAAAGCTCAAAATTTGTAGAATTTCGTAGATTGGACGGTTGACTTTCAATTTGTAAGCAACAATGGCAACCAGACAGTATGTTATGATGGCACAGTACACTTGTGTCTTGACTGCATTCATCGTAGTTCCCCAAAAAGATTTTACTTTCAAGTGTTGCTTTATCCATTTGAAAAATAGTTCCACCTGCCAACGGTTCTTGTATAGCAAAGCTATTTCCTCTGCTGAGAGTTCCATGTTGTTGGTGATGAACACAAATTCTCTGTCCAGTTCTTCATCGTAGTATTTAACCCGCCGGAGTTTGTTCGGATATGCTTTGAGCGATTTATACGTTTCAAGCATTCCAATCTGGTCACATTTTATTCCGGTTGTTTTATCAACTTCACAGGAATACATTCTACGGAATCTCATATTATTCTTTGCACGTGTAACGAAGTAAGCACCACAGGTGTGAAGCTTATGCAAACGGGTGAAGTCAACATATCCTTTATCCATGATATAGAAACTTCCCTTTTCATAACTCAACTCATCCAGCATGTTTACGTCATGTACTTTGGCATTGGTTACCAGTACGATTGTCGGTATGGAAGTCTTTACATCATACAAGGTATGAAGTTTGATGCCCCCTTTGTGTTTCCTAAATTCTGCCCACCAAAAAACATTCAGACAAAGGTCTATGGTGGAGGAATCAAAGGCATAAACATTACTGTCAACTTTCACCTCGAAGTCATTTTTGTTGTAGTTATTACGGGCTTCCGCAATCAGGGTATAAGCAAATTCTTCGTAGATACGATAATCTCTATTCCGGTTTGCTTTCCCCAGATTGGTACGGCTAACTGTTGCACCGAATCCCAAGTGATAGTACTTGTTCTTGTGTGCCTCAAGGCTGAGCATAAGGTCACGCATACTGTCTCGGGCGGTCAGTTGTCCGAAGATCATGCACAGCATCTGATTCCAACAGGTGAATGTTCTGATTTTCTTATTCCCAGAATACTTCTCTACCAAACGATCAAAGACACGACGGGGAAGAAAATCTGTAAGTTGGGCGAAGATATATTTGCCTTGATTCATTGTTTTTAGCTTTTGGGCAAAGCTAAAATAACTTTTCAATTCAAATCGTCACGCCCCAAAAAGACACATAACTATGCGATTATCAAAGATTTCAAAGAACGATGTTTAATTTAAAGTGCCCACTAGTGTTCAGACATATATTATATAAATCTGATAAATTCTTTCACACACAGAGATAATGGCAACTAAACGCTCACGTCCTTGTTTTATAGGGGCGTGGACGTCGTTGTTTATTTTGTGTGTGGGCTTACCAGAGCCTTGAAAACAAATAAACTAACGAATTGCCCACGCTTCTTCCCATTTATAAACCGCTTATCGGGGGCAGATAGCACAAATCTTATTTCAAAATGAAAAAGAATTTATTTATGCTTTTTGCAGTCATATTGACTGCGTGTGTTTTTGCGTCATGTTCAAAAGACGATGATGACAATTCGGGTGCAGCTTCCAGTCTGACAATGAATGGCGAAGCTATTAAGGTCAAAAGTATTGAAGGTGAGTATGACCCTTCTACCTCTTTCAGAGCTTTTACATTCTGGGTAAATGATGCCAGCGTTATTAATACTGGAGTGTACATTCAAGGTACTCTATCTACCAAGCTAGAAAATCTTTCAACTGGAAGTGATATTACCAGTAAATTAGGGCTATTAATGGAATATAATAGTGGAGATGAATATATTACAGATAGTGATTTTCGTTCTGGTAATCTAGTGGTTCAAAATATTGATACTTCAAAAAAGGTACTAACATTAGAATTTAAGAATTTGAAATATACCAATAATCTTAAAAAAGAAGTAGTATTAAATGGAACGCTGACTATCCCATATAAGATATTAGAATAGGAAATTTAATCTTTTAGATTAAACTGATACAAAAAAAGTGTATTAATCAGTCTTTTATAAGATTAAATTGATACACTTTTCTTTTCGATACATTAAAATTTCACAGCTATGCTTTTAAGCTACTTTTTTCGTTCTTTTTGAAGAAGTTAGCTTTAAAACAGAATCCTCTTCAGGGGTGGTTGTTATAACCCCTAAAAGCAAGTCATCCCAGTCTAACTTTATACCTTTATATTCAAATCTGATGAGGCTATTAAGAGTTTGGTCAAATAGGTCATACAAAAATCTATTATCTATCAATGAATAGAAAGACAGTTCTTGTTTAGTACGGTTCAAATATTCTTTTACTTCGTCATTATTCAAATGTACTTCCAGACGATGTAACTTGCCTGGATTATTATAGAACTCTTCAATGTACTTTTTACCCGAGCTATTGGCTATTTCTGCCTTTTTATTATACGCTGTTAAAGTAGTACCCTTACCCTTATCTTTTATTGCTTTTTTTTGCTTTATAGAAACTGTTAAATACTTGTCCTTATTCATGTTTCCACTGGTTATATAAGTAATTTCTGGACGGTCTTCATTACGGTTTTTAACCTCTTTAGTATTGAGGAAGGTGGTTACATTTTTGTTGCGAATCAGCCTTCGAATCATCCGAGCCACATCACAAGACAAGTCTAAACATAAGTCCAAAGCAGTTATATTATGCAGTTCCAGACCCAAATTATCTTCAATAAAATCCAGATAATATATTTCATCACTATATAACACACGATTACTCACACTAATCCATGCCTTAGCATAACCATTAGAATGAAAGTTACTATCTTCTTTATCATCGTTGATACCTAATCTCAATTCTCCGAATAACTTATCAATGCCTAAATCATTGTAACGGATTTCATATACAAATTTGAAATGTTTACCCTCTATACGTCTTAAGTAGAAATAAAGAAAGTCTACTTCTTCATCTATTTCCCTTGTTCTGAGAATATTGATATTGTTCGGCTCTTTGATTTCGTAACACAACCGAAGCATATCTATGTTTAACCCATATATCTTATTCATTTTCTTCATTTTTAGTTTCGTTATTATTTGGTTTGTTTGGCACTTGCTTCCAGTATTTTTTAAGTCCATCTGATATGGATTGTACATGTGTCGCACTTTTAGTTCTTCCTCTTAAGGCTTGACTAATTTTTTGTTTGGTAGTATCATCTATCTGGCGATACTGTCTCTTGTAGTTAGTTTCCATAGTTTTGGTTATGAATTTTATATATAATAATTAGTTAGTTTAATAAGAAAGTAAAGATTAGTAAGCTAATTTTTGAAAAAAATCTGGACCAAAATTTCATTCACCCAATCGTTTGCCAAATCAACCACACCTACTAAAATGCAATATTCAGAGAGTCGGGTTACAGTGCTATCCCTTTTCCTAAAAGGGAATAGGAACTTATTTCTTCCTCAAAATATTTTCTGTTTGTATATTACCGTACTTGCTTTTTTCCAGAAAAAGAAGCAGTTTAAACGTATATCTATATAAACTTTTTATACCTTCGCAAAAAAAACAATGGAAACAACTAAAGTATATTATTGCTCTGATGGCATGTATTCACGTGAAATAGAAAGAAAGTCTGTAAAGTGTCCATTTTGTGGAGTAATAAACATTCCTGAATATCTTTTTCTAAAAAACGTAGAAGGAAGTGATTTTCTCAATGTATTTACTCAATGCACTAACCCGACATGTCGGAACATGTTCATAACCCAATTTAGCACTGTAGGGGTTAGGAAGCCTGTCTTTACAAAAATTTTGCCCACTGCACTTCCCGAAAAAAGAACCTTTAGTGACATTATATCTGAATTATCTCCAATTTTTTGTGAAATATACAACCAAGCATATATAGCAGAACAAACCAACCTCATGCAAATTTGTGGTACTGGTTACAGAAAATCCTTAGAATTTCTAATAAAAGATTATTTAATTTCAACCTTACCTGAGGACCAACATGAAGCAATAAAGAATAAGTTCCTCAATAATTGCATTAGAGACAACATTAGTAACATCAACATTAAGACAGTGGCATCACGTGCTGTATGGCTCGGCAATGATGAAACACATTATACCCGTAAATGGGAAGATAAAGATATTAATGACTTAAAATCAATAATAGAGTTAACCCTCCATTGGATTGAATCAGAAATCAGGACGCAAAAACTTTTAGAGGATATGCCAGAGTTCAGATGAAACAATCTTCTCAAAATCCACTATAAACTTGTTCGATAATTCGATAGTGTAGCCGACACTGTAAAGGATAAGAGGGTGTATCGAAAGCAGTATTAAACAGAATATCCGAGTGTATGTCACTGTTATTCAATAAGATAACAAGAATAACAAAAATCTAAATAACAACTAGGTAACATATTGGTTGGAAATAACGTCCTACCAAGAGCAAGAAGATTGGCTTGTCAGATGCACAAAGGTAGTGGATTCAACTTGATTTTTTGCCTTCCAAAAGAAAAAGTTTCGGTCATTGTTGCTGATGCTTGTTGGTGAACTTGCTCGGATGTTCTGCTCTTGCTTTATTACACAGGCTGGAGTTTAATAAGTAAGTTTAGAGCATTCTTGTATATATAGTACAAGGAACGGAGCAAACCTCTAATCGGATTTCTTCTGAGTTAAATGGCAGTCTTAAAAATAAGTTTAATGGAATCTTGTATATATGGTACAAGGAACGGAGTAAACCTCTTGAAGGACTGCTATTACAATGAATGGTCGTTTAAAAAATAGGTTTAGTGGCATCTTGTATATATAGTACAAGGAGTGAGTAAACTTGTTGGCGTGGCATTACTTCTTGTGGAAAGGTTTAAAAAGATAGTTTTTGTGAACTCTTGTATATATGGTACAAGGAATGGAATAAACCACTTTACCTGTTGTACCAGCCTTTCTTTTTTGGAAGGCGAAACCTTTTATTGCTCAGATTTTGACTTTGATAACCTCGCAAAGGTTGGTGGAGTATTGGGCAGACTTGTGTTCGCACTTCAAGTGCCAGCGTTTGTCGGTGCCTTGCACGGCCACTTTTACCGTATTATCCCGCTTTTACGGTTGACGGCACCAATGGCTACCGGACAACATTTCCTCCTTATTACGGTCAATAAGGTCAATTAAAAACGAATTCTCAATAAATGCAGAAGGATGAGCATGATAAAGAAAAACTATTTGATCATGCTAACAAACCTCAACATTAACTCCAACATGACATTTTCTTTTAAAAAATAGTGATTAATGCTGTTTTGCAACAATAAGAGATATTTCACTGTTGAATAAAGAATCGCTATTGAGATTAGGTTGCATCTCTCTTAATTGATTCCTATGATTATAAATAAACATTCTGTAGTGTTGAGAATCGTTTGACACTAATTTGTTCAAAATTAATGCAAGTTCGTTCATAGCAGGCCATCTATTATAGTTTAGAGATAGATTTATGAGAAATGATATTAACTGCTGATTAACTGCAATATCTGAGTTGATATTCACTATGCATTTTGCAAATTTAACAAATTGGTCAATGTCGCTAAATTGAATGTAATCAGAAGGATTGCTGATACATTCAATAAAATGAGAAGTTAGACTATTTATATAATCTTTTTTATGTGTTAACATTTTAGTTAAATCTTCTTTATCTAACTGACTCAAGGATTTTCCCCATTCCATAGACTCTTTTGACAAAGAAATTAAATGTTTATATAACTCTTCATTATATAACTGAGAACCTTTTTTATATTTTAATTTTATGTCTTTTATTGATTTAGGAAGTTTATCAATTGCTTCAATAGCTTCTTTATATGTTATAAGTTCGTCTATTATAGGAGCAACAGAAGAATATCTTTCTTCGGGATTATCACGGGTCGCCTTTTCTACAATGGCAGCAATTTGAGGTGAAACTCGATTTAGCCTTATATTACTGACATCACTCCCTTGGCTAAATAAAAAATAGATAGTTTTCCCTAACATATAAATATCTCCTTGAATAGTACCTTCTTTAAATCCTCCACTTGAATATTCAGGTGGCATATACCCTTGTGTTCCAGCTATTAAAGACGTAGCCGTAAGAGTTGTACTGTCTCGTTCCGAGAAACGAGACAAGCCGAAATCTGCAATTTTGACAATATCATCCTTTATAAGGATATTCTGAGGCTTAATATCTCTATGTCTTACATTATTTTTATGCAAATAGTCGATGCCTTCACACATTTGAATAGTCAATATTAATTTATTATATTCATTTGATGAAGATGCAATATCCACAAAAGACTTACCACATGAAGGCATAACATAATATGGACAGTCTTCATCATAATGCTCTTCTAAAACTTCAATTATGTAGATATGCTTTAATTTTCGTAATATGCGCATTTCTCTGAGGAATAATTTTCTCTGTTCCTCATTTGCACCTTCCTTAAGTCGTTTTATCACAAATCTAATCGGAGCACCATCAATCGCTACGCGGTATACTTCCGACATACCACCATGCATGATATCTGTAATTATATATTTATCAATGCGTTCACCTACTTCCATAAGTATGTTATATTTTTTAGTTACTACCTAAAAATTTCACTATCAGAATTTATTTCTTAGTCGTTGCAAAACTAATAAATTATTCGAGACTATATGTCTATACTTTTATTTTAATTATTTCCTTCAGGTTCGTGGAATACCGGCTGGACTTGTGTTCGCACTTCAGGTGCCAGCGTTTGTCCGTGCCTTGGACGGCCACCTTTACGGTGTTGAACCCGTTTCGCCGGTTGATGGCATCAATGGCTGCAGCGAGGCGGGCTTGTTTGTCACGGTCGATTGGGTCGAAGAGAACGGTCTGCACTGCCGTATCGGAAGTGATACCCCAGACGATGACACCGGCTTTCTTGTAGTGGTATCTGCCATCCTCACGCCATTCGGTACGGAGTGCTTGCGCTGCTGCGGCTACCAATTCCAACTGGTCGTTGGTGGGTATGGGCAAAGTGACGGTGCGGTTGATGGTATGGCCTGGCACATCGTTACGAAAACGGCTGGTGTAGGCAAATACGGTCAGTTGGCTGCAACGGCTCTTTTGCTCCCTCAGTTTGCGGACGCACGAAGCGGCAAAGTTGGCCACAGCTTCTTCCATCACTTTCAACTCTGACAAGCCGTTGTCTGGGAAACTGCGGCTGGTACAGATGCTTTGCTTTTCGGGCAGTTCGCTGATGTCTATGCAATTTTCGCCACGGAGTTCCTTCCATGTCCTTACACCTGTGACGGTAAGCAAACGCCTTACCCTGTTTTCACTCCACTGCGTGAAATCCCACGCTGTCTTGACCCCATAGTAGTCCAACTTCTTTGCCGAACGTCTGCCTATGCCCCACACATCAGCAATGTCGAAACCTTGCAACGCCTTGATGCGCTTTTCTTCGGTGTCAATCAGACAGACACCTTCGTAGCCTTTGTATTTCTTTCCATACCTGCTTGCCACTTTTGCCAAGGTCTTGGTCGGAGCAATGCCAAGAGTCACCGGGATGCCTGTGCCCTTGCCGATGGTACGCACGATGCGTTTACCATACTCACGCAATGCTTCTCCACTGCCCATGCCAGTAAGGTCGATGAAAGCTTCATCGATAGAGTATTGCATCAATTCGGGTGTGAACTCCGAAAGCAGCATCATCACCCTGCGGCTCATGTCACCATAGAGCGTGTAGTTGGAACTGAACACGGCCACCTTTTCACGTTCCAGCCGCTCTTTGACTTGGTAGAACGGTGTGCCCATTTCTATGCCCAACGCCTTTGCCTCGTTGCTGCGGGCAATGACGCAGCCGTCGTTGTTCGACAGCACAACCACGGGTTGTGTGCGCAATCCCGGATTGAACACACGTTCGCACGAGCAATAGAAGTTGTTACAGTCCACCAAACCGAACATGGCTCACTTCCTCCGATATTGGCGTTTGATGTTGTAGGTCAACACACCCCACACGATGAAATTGTTTTCTTCCGTCACCTTGATGGGCGGATAGTCCTTGTTGGCGGGCATCAGCCACAGGCAATCCCCCTTGGTGTCGAATTTCACCCGTTTCAATGTAAACTCCCCGTCGATATAGGCCACCACGATGTCGCCTTCCTGCGGATCGATAGCCTTGTCTATCACCAACAAGTCGCCATCGTCAATGCCGCAGTCCTTCATCGAGTCGCCCACGGCACGGGCATAGAACGTGGTGGCGGGGTGTCGCACCAATTCGCGGTTCAGGTCAATGCTCTCCGTCATGTAGTCTTGAGCCGGCGAAGGAAATCCGGCACGGATTCCACCATCGGCAAAATCCAACGGCAACTCGCTGCTTAAATCGGCTGAATAGAGGATAAGTTTCATATTTCTGTCACAATTCTCTTTAGTCATTGCAAAAATACCACTTTTACAGGTAGTTTCCATTCAATTATACGTTTTACTCCCATTTTTATTACCATAGTCCTGTTCTCGCTCGCCCAATGCAGCCATGCCCGCTTGCTGGTGGCGGACAACCTTCCTCCTTTCTTTGTATTCCATACGCCTATGGGTCATGGCTTTTCCTGCGTTAATCTTCCACTCCCGTAGAACGACCGCCCTTGGGCCGTTTTCCCCGTTTTTCCCGTCAAGTCCACTTTACCGGCTAATCCCTCCAAGCAGGACTCCTTTTTCGTCAAACAAGTCGGTCGGGTTGGCTCTTGCGGCTGCCACAAGGCAAGCGGCGTGTGGTTTCATCGTCTTCCTTGGTTAATGCCCAGGCATCGGGACGGACATTCTCTTTTGGCAGGCGGATAGGACATCCTTCCTTGCAACCTGTGACGGAATTTCCGTGTTGCTTCTTGCATGAATTGAGTTTTCACGAAGCCACAATATTTTTCCATGATGCAAAGATATAATGCAGCACCGTCGGGGACGGTTACGGGGCATTTCATTCTGACCAATGGCGAGTCCCGGAAATCTTCCGACATTTTCCGCGTTGCATAAAATGTTGCGTATTTGCCGTGCCGCCCTTGGTGCTGCCCTATGCCTGCAATATCTTGTTGCATCCGTAAAAATTAATTGTTTAACTTCTAAAAACTTACAATTATGAAGCAAGTAGAAAATTCTTTCGTCATCACAGGTTTCGTAGCAAAGGATGCTGAAATCCGCACGTTCACCAACAGCGATGTAGCCCGTTTCCCGTTGGCCATCGGCCGCAAGGAGACCAAAGGCAATGAAACCACCCGTGTCTCCGCTTTCATGAACGTGGAAGCCTGGCGCAAAAGCGGCAGCGCATCGTTCGAGTTGTTGAAAAAGGGCACGTTGCTCACCATCGAGGGCTATCTGAAGCCGGAAGAGTGGACCGACAAGAACGGTGTCAAGCAAAACGGCATCAAGTTGGTGGCCAGCAAGTTCTACGAGGCGGTGGAGAAAGCGGAAAAGGCAGACAAGCCCAAGACCCGCACCAAGAAACAGAAGGAGGCGGCATAGACCGCTTCCACCTCCTGAAAGAGTGGCTTCGGCCACTTTTTTCATGCTCGCTTCAAAGTCGGCACACTCCTTCTGTTATACCCATCTCACCAGGTGTATTCATCTTACTTGTTATAGCGATCTTACCTGTTATAAAGACCATGCCGATGCTTTTCCCGTGCCGCTTGGTTTTACCGGATGCGAATGTCGGCCATCGCGCCTGATGGCAGGACGGCTTGAAATGGATTTCTTGCAAATTCTTCCTCCTGCGGAGCGTAATTGGCAAGAAAAGCCGCCACATGAGGCTTCACCGATAGCCGGTCTTGCATCCATAAAACTCCAAGCCGGTCACGGAAAGGGAACCGACGGGAGGGAAAAGTTTAATTCAAATAATAAAAAAATGATGACCATGTACGAAGATTACGACAACAGAGAAGATTTCGAGGAGTACGGCAAGCATTGCTGGCTGTCGAACCCGTGGAGGGGCTACCGTTCGGCTACCATAGTCGGTCTGACCGACAAGGGCTATATCGTCCAAGTGAGCAGCGGAGCGGAGATAGAGGTTTATCCCGATGAGATAGAGATTGATTAAGCAACCCATAAACACATACCAATATGGAAATGACAATGGAAAAGACAACCGAGAAGATACCGACATGGAGCTTGTGCTACCTTGTCAATGGAGATGCAAGCGGACTGACAGATGAGGACACCCAAATCGCAGACCGCTGGTACAAAGACATGGGCGCACAAGTAGTTTCGCCCATTATGGACGATGAATGCAACCTGCAACCCTATTTTTCACATTGCCCTGCTTTCGGCTTGCCGACAGAGGTAGTGGACTGCGACATTCTTTATATCCAACCGACCAAACAATGACAACAATGAAAGGAACAGAACATTTCAAACAGGCCATCAAAGCCTATCTTGACAAACAAGCCGAGACCGACCCGCTGTTTGCTCCCCATTACAGCAAGCCTGAAAAGTCCATTGACAAGTGTGTGGAGTATATCATTGGCGAAGTGTTTCATAGTGGTTGCAACGGATTTGAAGACCAATCTGTTTACAGTTGGGCTATCCACTATTTTACAGAGGACAATGTGGAAATCCGTGAAATCCCAAAGAACGGTGCTTGTCATGCTGTAGTGAACCACGCCGTTGAACTCACCGAGAAGGAAAAGGCCGAGGCAAGGCAGAGAGCCATCAGCCAATACCAAGCCGAGGAACTGCGCAAGATGCAGCAACGCAAGAGCAAGCCTACGGCAAAGCCACAAGAAACCAAGCAAACAGAACCCAACTTATTCGGATTTTGAACATGAAACCACGCAACAAATTCGAGAAAGCGGTGCTTGCCCAAAGCGGCAAGCTCCGCCCCTTGACAAAAGCGCAACTCTCATGGGCATTCCGTGAGTGCGTCAGCCACTTTGCACACCGATTGTCCAAAGGACGGACTACCTGCATGGATTGCGGACATAGCTGGCAAATGGAACAGCATAAGGAACATTGCGTTTGCCCGAAATGCAAAGCCAAGCTGGAGGTCAGAAATACACACGTCCGCAAGGTAAAACAGAAAAGCTATTTCACCGTACTTGCCAAGTGTGGCGAATACCAGACCTTGCGCATGTTCCTGTTGGTGGTGGAAATGGAAAAAGGCTGCAAGGCCGCCCCATACGCCCTTGAAATCGGGCAGTATTGGTGGAACGCCAAGGGCAAACAGACACTTGTCGCCATACAGCGCATATTGGGTCGCTACATGGACACTTTTTCTTTCGCCTCGCCGTTTGCCATTCGGGGTGACAATGATGTTTACCGCCACATCGCATCTTTTGACACCTGCCCAAAGTACACCACCATTGACACCTTGCGCAGGAACGGCTTTGACGGCAAACAGCACGGTATCGAACCGGCACGGCTCATACCGGCATTGCTCACCAACCCGAAAGTCGAAACGCTGATGAAAGCCGGACAATTCGACCTGTTGCGCCATTACTTGCACTCCACAATGCGTATGGACGATTATTGGCAGTCTGTGAAAATCTGCCTGCGCAACGGCTACACCATACCCGATGGCTCGATGTGGTGCGACACCATCGACCTGCTTAGACGTATGGACAAGGACACCCACAGCCCCAAATATGTCTGCCCTGCCGACTTGAAAGTGGAACACGACAAATTGGTGGAACAGCGCAACCGTAAGGAGGAACGTGAACGGCTGGTCTTGCGCCGAAAGGAAGCCGCCCAATACGAGAAAGATTATTTGTCGCAAAAAGGCAAGTTCTTCGGCTTAATCATCACGGACGGCACACTGAATGTCAGAGTGTTGGAGAGTGTCGCCGAGTTTGCGGAGGAGGGAACGATGATGCATCATTGCGTGTGGGCTAACCGTTACTACCTCAAAGAAAATTCATTGATATTGACCGCTACCATCGGCGGCAAGCGCATAGAAACGGTGGAGGTGGACTTGAAAAGGCTCTGCGTGGTACAGAGCCGTGGCGTGTGCAACAGCAACACGGAATACCACGACCGCATCGTCAACCTTGTAAACAGCAATATGAATTTGATTAAGCAACGGATTACAGCCGCATAAAGTATAACCATCAGACTTATATCACGATGAAAGTAGAGATTGAAAACACGTTTTATGCTTGGGATGAGGGAATGACCGACAAGTATGTAGGGCTTGTGAATGTCTTGGTGTCAGCATCAAACGAGCAGGAACTTAGGCAAGTGATGAAAGAACTGTCCGCTCAGAACGGTTTCGACAAGTATTTCAAGTACGGTTTTGGACACCACCATTTGTGGGTGTCTGAAATCGTACCAAACGATGCGATGACCGACGATAAAGGAACACGTTTCCTTATCGTGCGATTTTAGTCGGCTGCGGCAGACGAGGCAGACCGGGATTATTCTCGGTGCGCCTTGTCTCCACTACGTTCCCCGCCGTCTTCCTGTTATATCCCTGTTGTAAAGTTCCCTTCCACTTATACCCATCTACTGATGCCCACGGCTTGCCCTATCATCATCGGAATGACGGACTGCACCGTAAGCCATGCCGCTGTGAACGGCGGCGCGGCTTGCGGCATGGGCAAACGGGAACACGCCCATATCCCGGTCGGCGTACAAGTCCGCTGAAAGGGAATGGGCAAGTTCCCCTATTCGTTTGCCCGGCAGTCCGTCCGTTTCTTTTGGCAAGCCTTGCCTGTTATAGCCCACTTATATTCCGCTTTGCACCCACTGTTTTAGATCAGCATATCTTCCCTTGCCATAACTGTATATCTCCTTTTCTACCTATACATCTTGATTGGTGTATCCCGCCAATCGATGCCCTTACAGGTTATTTTGCTGCAAAATAAATGTGGCGTGGCATGCCGTTACAAACCGGCCTTGGCAGAAATCTTCCTTGGGGCTTCACTCCAAGCGTATTTCTGCCGTCCTGTTTGCCGAAAAGCCATTCCGCCCCATTCCGAAGGCAGAAAAATAACCTGCAAGGGTCATCGAAATATGGCCGAAAGCAGGGGAAAGAACAAAATCTGTCAAATATGAAGAATATGAACTACAACAAGCTGCAAGCATTGGAGGCGAACACGGCAGCCATCGAGACAGCCTACCAACTGCGGAAAGAGAAAAGGGCGGCGACAGCAGCCGAGCGAGAAACCCTCTCTCTGTATTCAGGATTTGGGGGCATCAAGGAAGTATTGGACTTAGGAACAAACGCATCTTTGTCCGACAAGATGAGACAGGCATTGGAACGGCTTGCGAGCGTCCTGCAAGCCATTGCGCAGGGTAATGAAACGCTCTACAAGGAACTTGTGGATAGCATCAAGGCATCCGTCCTCACCGCTTTCTACACCCCGAAATTCCTCATAGAGGAAGTGGCCAACCAAATACAAGCCACGTTCCAAGCTCACAACTTGCCCATGAAATCCTTTCTTGAACCATCGGCAGGAATTGGCGGCTTTCTGCCAGTGGCCATACCCGACACCTGCAAGGTGGCTTTTGAAAAGGACTTGGCGACAGGGCTTGTGCTTTCAGCCTTGCACTCCGATACTCAAACGGTTATTGACGGTTTTGAAACCATTGGCGCACAAGACTTTGAACACTATAAATTTGACGTGATAGCGTCCAACATACCTTTTGGCACGATTAATGTGTTCGATGCGGACTTTGAACGCAGGGGAACGCCTTACAAACAATCCCTCAAAACCATTCACAATTATTTTTTCATCAAGGCGATGGAGTTGCTGAACGAGGGCGGCTTGCTGGCTTTCGTCACTTCAAGGGGCGTAGCAGACAGCCCGACCAACCGTTTTGTGCGTGATTACTTGGTACACCACGCCCACATCATTACCGCCTTACGCTTGCCCGACACGCTTTTCATGCAGACAGGCGGCATAGAGGTGGGTAGCGACCTTGTTATCCTGCAAAAGGACAGCCACAAACAGAACCTCACCACAAGGGAACGGCTTTTCTTGGAGGTATGCCGCGAGCGCACACCGCAGGGTATGGAAACGGAACATTCCAACAAGGCTTTCACTCTGCCCCAAAGCACACTTGCCACTGGCTCTGCCATCGGCACAAACCAATTCGGCAAATCGGTGCTTAAATATGAATGGAACGGCACAGAGGAAGCCATGCAACAACGGCTTGCCGAGATACTGAAAGCAAATTTTACCCACTACTTCAAGCCCTCCCTGTTCGGTGGGCAAAAGCAAGCGCAGCCACAGCAGGGAGCGATGTTGTCACTCTTTGACCTTTTCGGGGAAAGCACGGCAGCGGCACAGCCTAAGCCCAACACAGGCAAGCGACCCTACACGGACAAAATGCCCGATTGGTTGAAAGACGGCGCATTGGTGTTGTTCGAGGGACAGCTTGGCACTATCCAAAGCAAACGAGCCGACCGTTTTTCCGAACTGACCACATGGTTTAATCCTATAAAAGTCAACGGTGCGGACATGGAACGTGCAAAAGACTATCTTCCTGTGCGAAAGGCATATTTTGAACTTTCCACTTTGGAGGGAGAGCAAAGAACCGAGCAACCTTTGCTCCGTGAACGGCTGAACGAGGCTTACGACACGTTTGTTTCCAAGTGGGGCAATTTCCACACAGACGGCAACAAGGAACTGATGACGCTTGACAGCATGGGCTTGGAGGTATATTCCATCGAAATGCAAGTGGGTGGCGAGGTGATGAAAGCCGACATCATGCGTGAGCCTGTGGCTTTCAAGAAAGTAGATATATCCGTGCGCCTGACCCCGATGGAGGCTTTGGCAAGCAGCTTGAACTATTACGGCAGGGTGAACATGGATTACCTTGCGCAATCGACAGGCGGCAGCGAAAGCGAGGTCATAGAAGCGTTGGAGGGCGAAATGTTCTACAACCCCGAAACAGGCGCATGGGAAGAGAAAGGGCGCATACTCGCAGGTAACGTGGTGGAGAAGTGCAAGCTCTTTGCAGGGCATATCCACACCCTTGCAGGAGAGGCAAGGGCTTGGACGGAGCGCACGGTAAAGGCATTGGAAGATGTCACGCCCGAGCTGATACCCTACGAGGAATTGGACTTCAACATGGGCGAGCGGTGGATTCCGACCGAGGTCTATGCCGACTTTGCCGAGCATTTGTTTGATGTCAAGGCCGATGTGGTGTACTTTGATGTGAACGACACCTACGTTGTGTCATTGCACGGTTATTCCCCTGCGGCATATAATCTTTATGCTTGCCACGGCTACACAGGCGACAAGCTGTTTACCCACGCCCTGCATGACACCGTTCCCGAAATCAAGAAGGAGGTGATGCGTGGCGGCGAATGGGTGAAAGTACCCGATGAAGAAGCGATGCAAGAGACGGCAACCAAGATACAGGAAATCCGCGACAAGTTCAACGCTTGGCTTGACAGCCAGCCTATCGCCGTGCGTGACGAGTTGGTAAGGCTCTACAACGAGCGTTTCAACTGCTATGTGCGTCCGTCCTACGACGGCTCGGCGCAGACATTCCCCGGCCTGTCCTTTGCGCAGTTCCCCTACGATGACCTGTACCCATCGCAGAAAGATGCCATCTGGATGATTAAGCAGAACGGCGGCGGTGTGTGCTGGCACGAAGTCGGCGCAGGGAAAACGATGGTGATGTGCGTGGCGGCTTACGAAATGAAACGGTTGGGCTTGGTACAGAAGCCTATGATAATAGGACTGAAAGCCAACGTGCATGAGATAGCCGACTGTTTCCGCAAGGCTTATCCGTCCGCAAAGTTGCTTTATCCCGGCAAGGAAGATTTCACCCCTGCCAACCGTGAGGAACTTTTCAGCAAAATCAAGAACAATAATTGGGACTGCATCATTCTGACGCATGACCAATTCGCCAAGATACCGCAGTCGGAAGAAACGATGTACGGCATCATGCAGCAGGAACTTGACGATGTGGAACGTTCCTTGCAAGTGTTGGAGGACAGCGGCATGGGGTGGCGCAACCGCCGTATGCAGAAAGGATTGGAGAAACGGCAGGAAAACCTGTCGGCAAGCCTCCAGTCGTTGAAACAACACATTGAAGAAAAGAAAGACAGCGGCATTGATTTTCATTCTATGGGCATCGACCATCTGCTTGTAGATGAGTACCATACGCATAAAAACTTGATGTTTCAGACACGCCACACAAGGGTTGCGGGCATCGGCAATAACCAAGGCTCACAACGTGCAATGAACTTGCTGATAGCCATCCGTGACATCCAAAAGCGCACAGGTCGGGATTTGGGTGCTACGTTCCTGTCGGGTACGGTGGTGGTGAACGCATTGACCGAGTTGTACGTGCTTTTCAAATACTTGCGCCCCAAGGAACTTGCCAAGCAGCGTGTAAGTTGCTTTGACGCATGGGCTGCGATATTCACTAAGAAAACAACCGACTACGAATTGAACGTGACAGGTACAATCAAGCGTAAAGAGCGTTTCCGCACTTATATCAAAGTGCCTGAGTTGGCGGCTTTCCTGCGTGAGATAACGGATTACCGCACGGCGGAAATGATAAACCTTGACATTCCCGAAAAGAACGTGCGTTTCCTCTCGGACAAACCGACCATGGAACAGGAGGCGATGATTGAACGCCTGGTGCGTTTCGCCAACAGCGGTGAATGGTCTGACTTGGGCTTGGAAATCCCTGCGCCCGAACACATGGACAAGGCGAAGATGCTCATCGCTACCAATGTGGCACGGAAGATGGCGTTGGATATGCGTCTGTTGGGCAACCAGTTCAGCGATGACCCTGCCAACAAAGCCTCACGATGCGCACAGACCATCTATAAGTATTATATGAAATCGAACGCCCACCGTGGTACGCAGTTCGTGTTCAGCGACCTTTCCACCTACAAGCCGAACGAGTGGAATGTTTGCCAAGACATCAAGGACAAGTTGGTGGCGATGGGCATACCCGCCTCTGAAATCCAATTCATCCAGACAGCCAAGACCGAAAAGGCGAGAAAGAAGATGTTTGAGGGCATGAACAACGGCACTATCCGTGTGCTGTTCGGTTCTACTTCCATGTTGGGTACAGGCGTGAACGCCCAGCAAAGGGCGGTGGCGGTGCATCATTTGGAGGTCCCCTGGCGACCAGCCGACTTGGAGCAGCGTAACGGTCGGGCAGTGCGAAAAGGCAACACCGTGAAGTTGTGGGGCGGCAACGTGGTTGACATCATCATCTACGGCACGGAAAAGACCTTGGATGCCTACAAGTTCAACCTCTTGCGCAACAAGCAACTGTTTATCAACCAAATCAACAACGGAACGATTGCCGTGCGCCGCATAGACGAGGACGGCATGGACGAGGACACGGGCATGAACTTCGCCGAATTCGTGGCCATCCTTTCGGGTAACACCGACCTGTTGGATAAAGCGAAACTCGACAACAAGATTATGCAGTTGGAAAAGGAACAGGCGGCTTTCAACAAGGAGCGTTACCGCGCGGAGCGAAAAGCCGAGGGAGACCGCCAAGAGATAGACACCTGCAAGCTCAACATCGGACGCATGACAGAGGATTGGGAGTATTTCAACATCCGTAAGGAAGATTACGTCATTGAGATAAACGGCAATTCCCAACAGACAGCCGAGGAGACAGGGCGAACCTTGCACTCCATTTCAAGAAAGCACCGTGGCGACTTTACGCCCATCGGCAGTTACAACGGTTTACGGCTGTTGGTGCGCAGCGAGTACCGTCTTGACGGCAGCTTCGACCGCAATACGTTTTTCGTGGAGGGTAAGAGCGGTTTGAAATACAAGTGCGGAATGTCCGGCTCGTTGCCGTCGAGCTTTGCGGCAGCTGCAGCATTTCCACAGGCCACCTTGGAGAACATACCCAAGCTGATGGAACGCCAAGCCGAGCGGCAGAAACACTTGGAGGGGGAAATCCCCACCTTGCAACAGGTGATGGCAAGGCGTTGGGACAAGGCAGAAGAACTGCAACGCCTCAAACAGGAGTGCAAGGAATTGCAGGAACGCATCAACCGCACCCTTGAAGAAGCGGATCGACACGTCGAGCCGACACCCATTGACGAGCCAGTCACCATACCGGCGGCATAATGAAACATCATTCATATTTGACACCTTTTCCCCTGCTTTGTTGAGAAACACGGCAGGGGATTTTTCTGTTTGCCAAAGCAAGACCAAAGTTTGCAGTCCAAGCGGGGGCAGACGAGCTGCCCTTCCCTATTATATAATAATAGGTGTATAGGCACACCTAATCCTGCGTTCCTGTCGCTTGTATTTTTCCCTGCCTTTTATACGGGCTTGCGCAATCAGCCTTTTATAAAATAATCCCGGCTTCCCAACCCGAATAATCAGCAATGGCCTGTCCTTGTGCTCGTCTGTCCCTTGGGCAGACCCGCACAAGGATGGGCAGACGGACGCACATTGTCCGTGGCAGGCGCACGGGAGCTTCAGCCATGCTGAAACAACCTCGTGTGCCAGTTCTCGTCCAACAAGCGTCCCCGATAGTCTGCCCGGCAGGTGATAATTTGACCCACCCAAGCCGGAAACTGTTATAGTCCAATTTTAGCAACGAATTCCTTTATACAATGCTCCACCTTTTATACCAATCTGATTCTACTCCGTTCCTTTCACCTGCCCCAGATTATTTTTCCGCAAAGCTAACAGTCGGTGGCCAATCCTTGCAAACCCGACAAGCCGCCCACGGACGGTCGGCGGAAATCTTCCTTTCTGTTGCACGGAAAGCGTATTTCCGCCATCGGATTTGCCGGTTGTCCTTTGCCTTTTCACGCGGCAGAAAAATAACCCCGGTGCAGGCTTTCTGGAAAATCCGAAGAAAGGGAAAAGTTGAACCTTCAAGAATAAGGCAATGGACAAGAACAACAAAGGACAGACGGACAAACTGATGGTGTGGCTGATGAAATACTATCCAGTGCGCATCAAGAACGTGGGCGAACAGCAAAAGGCTGACCGGCAGACCATTTGGGACTTCAAGGACGGTCGGGCATACGAGGAAGTGGCGCAAATGACAGCCAAGCATCTGCAAGAACTTTTCGGCAGTCGGATTACGAGCATCGTGTTTTCGTGCGTACCCGCATCAACCCAAGAGAAGAACGAACTGCGGTACAAGCGGTTTTCGGAAAGGGTGTGTGAACTCACACACGCCATCAACGGCTATCCTTATATGCAAGTGTCGGCAGAGCGGTTAGCAGTTCACGAACACCGAAAGGATGAAACCGAGGCACGGACAGCGCAAATGGCAGCCTATGATACGGACTTCTTCAACGGGAAAGATGTGTTGCTCTTTGACGACATCATCACCAAAGGCATATCCTACGCCACCACAGCCGAGAACTTGGAAGCGTGTGGGGCAAACGTGTTAGGCGGTTTATTCTTGGCAAAGACATTCTATAAGGTGCGGTAATATGATGCAGTCAGATTATCCAAAGGCGGCAGCATTCACAGGACACCGCTTTATCCGCAGTAATGACAGGCAGCGGTTGAAACTCCGTCTTGAAAGTGAGATTGCCGCTTGCTACCATTCGGGCATTCGCTATTTCCTTTGTGGAATGGCGATAGGTTTTGATATGCTTGCGGCTGAAACGCTGTTGGCGATGAAAGCCGACTATCCAGACATTCAGTTGACAGCCGTCCTCCCTTTTCGTGGGCAATCGTGCAAGTTCAACCCAGCGGACAAAGAGCGGTATTGTTCCATTCTTGGCAAGGCAGACAAGGTGGTATGCCTTAGCGAAACCTACTTTGACGGCTGTTTCCTCAGACGCAACGACTATATGTTGCGTTACGCCTGCCATATCATCGCCTACTACAATGGCGAGCCGAAAGGCGGCACGTTCTACACTTGCCGTAGGGCGGAGCGCATGGGATTGAAGATAACCAACTTATACTAACCATTTAACATTACAAATGTATGATTACGACTGACATTCGATTTGGTGGCGTGGAATACACCTGCCGCATGGTGAAAGACAACCAAGGTGATTATTTGATTATAGGCAGTACAGCCCTGCTTGACGCTTTGCAGCCCGGTAGTTTTGAGGACGATAACGAGGGTTTTGTCAGCGAGGAAGCAAGCCGGATTTACGACGAGATTTTCTTCTTCACCGACGAGCGCACCCTTTCCTTGCCCGACAAGGAGCTGGTAAAGGAACTAAAGAGGGATAATCCTGAATGGTTCTGACATTAGAAATCCATGTGTGGGAAGTTGGCTCACGGCTTCCTTGCATGGACTACTTGGCTCGATGCCACTTATAGCGTTTGGTCACTTGTAGCACTTGCTTTCCCCAGTTTTATTCCTGTTATATTTACCTAATTCCAGAATCCTTTCATAGCCACCCCCTTACTCCTTTTATATCTGTCTGCATCACATTCCGCCCTTGCCCTCACCGTTTGGTTTTCCGGCTGCAAATGTCGGGCATCTCGCTTGACCTGTCACGCTTTGAAATGGATTTCTTGCGGAATCTTCCTCCTGCGGAGCGTATTCGGCAAGAAAAAGCGTCAGGTGAAGCGTGGCCGATGCCCGGACAACGCATCCATAAATCCCAAACAGGCTTCGGGAAAGAAGCCGATGAAAGGGAAAAGTTTCACTTAACACCTACGGATATGAACAAGAAATTTGACAACCTCAGAGAAACGAAAGAGTACCGCCTTGCCATGCAGGTGAAAGATGCGTTGAACGACTACGGCTTTGACTACGCAGCCTTTGCCGCCTCAATCCCCTATATGCACCCGACCTTGCAGCAAAACCTCTACAAGCTGTTGAGGGAATGCCTTGTGGTGATGGCTGATGACAAAAGGTGTTATGATGACCGCAACCGCTCATCGCATGAGGAAGCGAAAAGCATCATGGATTATCTGAAAGAGAACGGACGTTATATCCCTTACATCTAAAAACGATATGGACTATGGAAAGGAACGCTGTGTTTTTGGTTTACACCTTGATAGAGCAAAGTGACTGTGTATCGGATTGCCACTCCTTGTATGCCACCCTTGAACGTGCGAAAGCCGCCATGAATGCAGAGATAGAGGAAGCGATGGAAAATTTCAGCACAGGTGAAGTGTTGCACGACCTTGAACGATTGTACGAGTTCCGCACGGAGGACGGATATGGGTTTACGGTTGGAATTGACGAAATGAAACCATTATGAACAGGAAACGCTACAAGTACATTCACAGGCTGGTGGACAAGATTACCACCAGCCCCTCCAATAACATGGAGTTTTGTTATTACGGCCACTTGGTTTGCTTGCAGAGCGGTACAACTGACTATGTGGACGTTACGGTTTACAATAGTACAGACCGCTATTCGGGCGAAACGGCTGATTTCAGCTTTGACTATTGGACGAAGGAGCTGGACATAGGACACACGGAAAGCGACAGGTTGTTTGATGCCATAGTGCAAGCCTTTCAGTACATCTATGGCAAAAGGAGCATCCGTGTAATCACTGATGAAGAAGAAAATTTTGACTAATCATAATAAAATAGAAAATGGATAAGGATTTTGTTTTAGAGATGGCGAATACCATCAAAGACCAACTGGTAGGCATGACACCGTTGAATGTCATTTGCTCGTGGGGCATCGAGAAATTCGTGGCTACGGAATACAAGGGCATGGCAGCCCTCAAATTCCATGTGAACGGACGGCTGTTCCGTGGCAATGTCATCATCGCTTACAATGCGCTCGACTACTACGAGGTCTATCTGCAGAACTATGCCGGCACAGAGTGCATCGGCGAGGAAGTGTATTTTGGCGAACTTGGCGGTGTCATTGATGAAGCCATTGAGCGAGGCAAGGACGAAGCTGAGTACCAGCGATTTCTTTTGAAAGAATGTTTTTCCGGGTCAGACAAGTTATGATAGCAAGAACATCCACGCCCCAATCCATCGGGACTGTCCTTGACGGCATGAAACGCAATGCCCTGCAAGCCGTCAGGCAAACCATGCAAGAGAACCGACTCCAATCCTTGCCTATGGATGTTGAAGTCCGCATGAGTTGGACGGACGAAGAAGGACGCACTCGCTGCGGAACGGTAACAAGGCTTAGCCATGACGGAGAACAGCTAAAAGTGCAAGTGTCAGACCACTCCCTGCCTTTTGTTTTGGACGAACGGCGACTCCCATTCGGTAGCCACATTTGGCTGACGCAACTGAACGATGCCGTCAGAAATGCCGTGGAACGGCAAAGGCAGACAGCCTGACTGATGCGCTAAGGGGTAGTTGGGGAATGGATTTCAAGTAAGTAAACCATACCCAACTATCCCTTTTTCCCATATCATATACTTTAGAAATTGATGTATCTGACCGGGGATTGTCCTTTTATATATTCCGACACATCCATGTTCAAGTAAGGAGAGTCAAATACTTCAACACCATCAAAGGCGTACCGTGTCCCTGAAAACAGTCGGGGTTCTTTCACTTCATACCATCTTTGAGGCTTAAAAACGGCGCGTACCACCTCTTCATACACAGCCAGCACATAATCGGCTGACTGGCCCTTGTTGACATTTAACTTCCAATACTTCCGAGCCTTCTCATACATGTTTTCCCTTTTGTACACATCTTCCGCATTGGCCTTGGGGCTGTAAGTCCGGTTGAGCTTCACAGCCAGCAAACGGTCTTTGCCAAGCGGCACCAATGGCTGGCAGTCATACAACCCGATAATCTCATCGACAGTTTTGATGCCTTCATCCCATTGGTGATGTCCGGCTTGTATGTTAGTCAAAACGATATCCGTATTGAAATCCTTGAATGTCAAGAGGTCGATGAGAACCGATTCCACGATGTAGGCTTGTTCTTCGGTGAGGTTGTGGCGGAGTATGTAGTACCGCACGTCTTGATTTCCACGGATGATGTCTCTGATTCTGTCAAGTTTCAGTGAAATGTCGGCGGATGACATGGCACAGGCAGCATGTTGGAACACACGGTTTCCATGTCCTTTCCCTATGTAGAATATCCGGTTGTCTCGTGGGTCAACCAAACAATACACGTAATAATGAAGCCTGTTGATGACAGACGGTTTGAACTCAATCGGTCGCATGGGTTTCTGTTTGTTTGTCGTTCATCACTTTGTTCCGGGAGCGTTTCAATTCCACTCCTGCATCCTTCAGCACACGGAAGATGGAACTGCGGCTGCGGAAGCTGCTGGCTTTCCATATATCCTCGATGGTATAGCCGCTTTTATACATGTTTACCACCAGTTTCTTCCTTTCCATCCGACCGTAGGCGGCTTGTGAAAGCACCTTTATCCCTTTTGTCTGCCTGCCCGGATGAGAAACCATCTTGCGCACGGCATTCGCTTCTTCGGGCAGCTTGGCGATTACCCTTAACAAGTCCGATGTCTTGGTTTCGGGGAACAGCTCATTGGCTGAATCAATGCCGTCATGCAAGGAAACAAGGCGCACGGATTTTATTCTGCAAAACTCCAAAAAGAATGACAACTGCCTTGCCCCCCTGACAACGTGGGCAAGCTTGGATATAACCAACGTGTCGCCCTTGCTAATGGTCGCCAACAGTCTGTCCCATCCCAAGCGGTACGCTCCTTCAACCGGCTGTTCCTCCACAATGTCCTCACAGCCGAAGTCCGCCATCCATTGTCTGTCATCCGTCCCGCCCGCATAACGGGGAAGGTACGGCAAATAACCAATCTTAGCCATATAGTTTCAGTCAAAATCTAATTCCTGTTGCAAAAGTATGATTTTTGCGGGATAAAATTAGCGTCATCAAACAGAATTATCGAATTATTTCACCCTTTACACGTCATCTGCTTGGCACATTGTCCAGTTGCGATACTGCCTATGCGTCATGGCATATAGACGGGCGGATTATTTACGTTCCGGAAGATATGAATCAGCAAATCCGAATTAACGGGCAACTTCCTTTTTTTATGGCATATTTTAGCCACTAACAGACTGACAGACAATTATAAAAACCATACTTGAAATATGAATTTCTAAGAATGGATAATGTTGTAGTAGAGTATATGGCATTATGGTTTTCAAGGTATAATTTTGCGCCGATAATTTCAAATTTTCCAAGATGAAACGGATACAATCGGACGAATCAGTCGCCAAATGGCCAACAAAATTACTGCACTTTATGCGAGGGATATGCCATATCTTTCCAACTCTAAAAATTCATACTTTCATCTTTGTATTGCTTTCAATGGGAATATGGCTGGCAGGTTGTCACCCTGGCTCCACTAATTTCCGCAATTCCGTGGAGGATGCCTTGGCTTCTTATAACGAATTGTTCATGGCAGTCAAGTCAAAAAAGACAGTGGACTTGGAAGAACTCATAGCATTGGTACAGGGATGGCGTGAATTGGAGGCTACCGTTTTAGCGACACTGGAACGTGACACGACTGCCCACGCCGATGCCAGGCATATTTCCCTTGGGGATTCCATCAATATTCAGATGTCACGTTTGATTGACAGCAGGAAATGGAGCTATTCCGACTACCTTGCTGTGGTGCGGGAGTTGAACAACGTGGAGATGGATTCCGTGTCCCAAAAGCTGGTGGCTTCCGTTCACCTGTTCTACCACGATACCGGTACAGCCGCTCCTTTGAAAATAAGCGCGAAAGAGGTTATCGGCAAATACAACCGGTTGCTGGATGGCTCACTTGCCAAAGGCATCCGCACCAAGCAAGATGTCATTGACTTCCTACGAAAGGAGGATGTGGCTTTCCGTTCGTTCCTGCTCCATTTGCCGGCGTTAAGTGCTGGCAACATATCGCTTGAAGGCATCACAAGGAAAACGGGGGAAATCATGCACGGCATCATTAGCCTGTCAACCGATGAATATCCCGTGTTTGGCAAATCCGAGGTCGTCATCCTGCTGGCGATACGCAACAACAGGCGGCTGTTGCAGAATGCGGAAGCGTGCATAGAGAGCCTGCATCGTTTGCATCGGACAAACAACGGGCAGGCGACCGCCTATCAATGGATGATCCTGCAACCGTGGATTTCATTGGACGGATTTGCATACGCGCTGATGAACGACGAACAGATGCGGACGATGGAGAAACTTGCGGAACAAACGCCCAAGGCATTGGCCAAGCTGGAGAAAGCGGATTGCCCGTTGGATGTCGACGGTTTGCCCACGCTTCTAATCAAAACATTCATTTTGGGATATGAATAATCCCCGTCCCAATGATTCCGATACTAATCAAATCATACCACCAATATGCAAAAAGAACAAATCGACCGTTTTATAGCGTTGGCTTCCTTGCAGATGCCGGCGTTGGTTTCACAACCCCTTTTCGATGGGGCGGAGATTTTTGAGGACTATGCCCTGCTCACGTTCCGTTTGCCCAAGACCTTTTGGATGGAGGAACTTCTCGACGAGCTGGAAGACCAAATGGAGCTGGTGCTCTTGTACCATCATGTGCCGAGTGCCGACACGCCGTTCGGACACCGTTGCTGCGCCTATTCCAACCCACGATTCGGCCACATGTACAAGCTGAACGTGCAGGCGAACGACCGTGTGGAATGCGACACGCTCTATGTGACCCTCTACGACTCATTGGAGGTCATGGGCAGCGAACTCCGGGAAGAACTTTTACGGGTGGCGAAAGGCGGCAAGCTCCTGTATGCCGTCAAGGAAGAGGAACTGTTGAAAGACTTCATCTGCCTATGAGGGAGCTTCTGTACAGACAGCTTGCCGCCACCATCCATGAGTGCCGCACTTGGGTGGACGTGCTGGACACAGACCGTGTAAACAGCTTCATGCTTCATTCCGGTGGAGGGCTGCATCCCGTCCGTTGCAGGGTGCTCTCGTTGGTCGCCAAAGTGTCCCACGGTGCCTATCCCAAAGGCCATGTGTGGGACATTCCCGAATACCGTCTTGACCGTGCGGTGAACTCGCTCAAACGACGTCCGGGCTTCAAGGAGCGGTGCCGCTTGGGGACACTATCCATGCAGGATGCGGAGGACATCATCTATCTTGCATCCCACAAGCTCATCCGTCTGGAACTTGAATTGTAATCCCAAAACCAAAAAGAAACCATGCTTATCATCATCCTTTATATGCTCTATGCGCTGGCGTATGCCGTGCTTCCTTTTCTATACAAGACCCAACGTCCTGCCATGCTCCAGTTCTATCTGCGCATGGCATGGAGCCGCAGCTTCCGCAGGTGCTACTCATTGGGAATGCTTGCCACGCTCATGGTGTTCCACTTCTACCATCTGAATGTCTTTGGGAATGTCCATGAACTGGCCTTGTCATCCCTTGCTTGCCTGGCCCTGTATTCCCACAAGAACACGGAACTGGCATTTGATTTCTTGCAACGGAAACGCCGCCTGTTCTGGGTGGCAATGGCGGCAGTGATGCTGCTTTTCGTCCCATATACGCTGCCTCTCGGTGTTACGTTGGCCACGCTTTTGTTCGGGGCTGCGTTCTATCCCTCTCAGGCTGTACGAGCCGCTTCACCCGATAAGCTGACAGAATACTTGGAATCTCCCCGCAGCATTTTGGAGGACTATTTCGGATGGCAGTAAAACGCCTTGGCTAATAGAATAAATACTGACATAAGAACCTTTTCCCTGCCATCCATTATTATTTGATTGGACAGGATAACGATAAAAACGAATTTGGCATGAAAGAAGATAAGACTACCCAATACCGCATCCAAATCGACAATGATTTGTTCGCATACCTCCATCCCGAATCGGGCGAGAAATACTCAAAAATGGCCGCGTTCCGCAACCTTGTTGAGATAGCCGTCGGGGACAAGAAAGAGTTCCCTGCCATCGCCAAGCCCTTGCCCGAAGGACAAGTGGCATTGACGGTCAGCGGACTTGCCAAGCACTGGAACTGGCACCGCACCACCGTGCGGAAGTTCCTTTCGGAATTGGAGCGGTTGGGAAGTGTAAAGGTTACGGGACGCAGCGGGTATTTCCTCCTCACGATAGTTTGCTTATTACCGGATGGCGAGCACACATGTACCCCCTTGTTGTCGGAAGAAGAACTGCTCCTGAACCGTTGGCTGTGTGGCTATCTCACCATAGAGGAATCCGTGGAGATGCTTGCACACTTCATCACTGAAACGGACAAGCTGTTTGTGGCGGAACCGACAGACAAACATCCCGGCAGGCAACCATCCACGGGCGAGCGTCTGCACAAATTGGTAGCCCACATCATCCTCCAGCGCACGGGTATTATCCCGACGAATGAACGGGTGAATGAAGCACTTGAACGCCTGTTCCTGGATGAATGCGGCAAAGACTTTGCGCGTTTCCTGGAGCGGCTGACGCTCGCCGGATTGCGGCTCATCGAGAAGGGGAACCCCAAGGAAGTACAAGCCACTTGTAGTGGCGATGAAACCAACGGCATCATCCTACGGCATTACCTCCCCTTTATAACGCAAGAAAACCCCGTTCTACGGGCTGAAACCGCACGGGGTAACTCGATCAATGAGCAGACTTGAATACTAAACAGACACGGCTTGTTCCTCCTGCGTTGGGCTTCGCCAAGTCCAGTTAAAGGCATCCCAGCAATCCGGACGGGTATCTACGGAGGTCTTAACCTCCGACCCTGACGAAAGGGCTTGCCCACGAAGACAGGCTCTGCCTGCGTAGCCTAATACGCACTTTGCCCGGGAAGGGCAAAATGCAGGAACCGCCGAGGCGGCAGCAAGCTGAAAAATTTGACTGAATTATGGCAAATGACATCAAACAGGTATTGGACATAAGACCCGGAAAGGGCATGAGTGTAGGCCAAAGCGACGAACACCAGCGTAACTGGACGGAAAAAGGTTGGGAGTGGGCAACGAAGCATGGCAACTATGACCGAAACCGCGAACACCTCAATTTCGAGATTGTGAAAGGCGGCATTATCCAGCCGGTCGATAAGTCGAGGACTATCACCAGGCGCATGGCGGACAATCTGCGGGAACGTGGCATAACCGACCCGAACGCAAAATTGTGCGAACCGCAGTACCGCACCGTAGCAAACATCATCTTTGGCGGCTCAAGGGAAAGAATGCACGAGATAGCCTTTGGCAACCAAAGAGTGGACTTCACGCACGGGGCTGACAACTCGCATATCCGGCGCAACAAGGACATAGAGCGTTGGGCAATGGATGTGTACAGGTTTGCGTGTGAACACTGGGGCGAGGAAAACGTCATCGGCTTCTATGTACACCTCGATGAACTGAACCCACATGTGCACTGCACCGTGATACCGGTGGATGAACGGAATAAAATCTCGTTCAACAAGGTTTTCGGAGGGAAGATTTATGATTCCAAGAAGCGTTTCTTCGCACTCCACGACGAGTTTGCCAAGGTGAACGAGAAGTGGGGAATGAAGCGTGGCAACAGCATAGCCGTGACAGGAGCGAAACACCGGACCACGGAAGAATACCGCCGTGCGTTGAGCGAGGAATGCACGACCTTGGAGGAACAAATCGAGAACAATAAGACATTGCTTTCCGGGCTTCTTGCCGACATCCGTTTTGCTGAGAAACGGGTGAAGGGGTTGGGTACGATGACCGCCAATTTGGAAGAGAAAAAGAAGCAGATGATTGCCGAGATGGAAGCCCTTGCGGAAAAGTTGAAAGCAGGCCGTGGCGATTCGGAGGAACTTCGCAAGAAGATAAGCAAACTTGACATCGACTTACAGAAAGTGCTTGACAACCTTGCCGACAAGCGCAGCAAATTGGAAGAAGCGAACAAACAACTTTCCGAACTTCGACAGATAGAGGAAGAAACACGGGAACGTGCGTCGGAATACCGTCAAGACCTCAAAGCAGCCACCTATGACTTGGAACATCAGGTGCGCTATCGCCTTGCCGATGCACTGTTGGGCGACATATTGCATGAATTCAAGTCATTGCTTCCTGCATTGGACGGTGAAGGCCAAAGCCTGTTCGATGGTACGCTGCTGAAAGACGTGGCCGAGCGTGGCGAGGATATTTTCAAATGCGCCATCTACCTCTTTGCAAACTATGTGGACTTGGCCACAACGTTTGCAGAAAGCCACGGCGGCGGAGGTGGCGGCAGCGACCTGCCTTGGGGGCGCAATGAGGACGAGGATGACCGGGCGTGGGCAAGACGCTGTCTGATGCAAGCAAGCCGGATGATGAAGCCCAAAGGTGGCAAAAGCGTCCGCCGGAAATGACAAGGCAAGTGATTTTCAATAGCCTATTTCCTATGCCTTACAGTATGATTGACAGTATGATAAATTGCCGCTACCGAAATTCTTGTTAAGCACGAGTTGAAAGAGGCTTTCGGCCTCTTTGCAGACGCGGCGAATCATTTCTTTTGCAAACAGAAAACAAATACACAGATAAATATGATAAGGAGATTTTTATTGCTATCTGTATTGTCCCTGCCACTCATGGCAAGGGCGTACAATGTTCCCATGACGGACACCATCCGATGGGAGATCCTTCCGCAGTGGGAGGAATTGTTGCAACCGTTGGAGCCGGCCTATTTGGAGAATGCCGTGGAAGTTTCCCCTTGGCGTGGCAACTGGTTCGTGAACGTGTCCGGCGGCGTGTCGGCATTCGTCGGTTCACCGCTTGGTTGTGGTGACATCTTTGACCGAACAAAGCCAGCATTGTCCGTTTCCGTGGGCAAGTGGTTCACACCGGCCATCGGCACACGAATCGCCTTCCAAGGCTTGCAGTTCAAGGACGCACAACTTGAATCAAAGGACTTCCTGCATCTCCATGCCGACTTGATGTGGAACGTGTTGTCGGGCTTCTCACGTACCAAAGAGGATTTCCGCTGGGACTTGGCTCCCTACGTTGGCTTGGGCATCCTGCACAATGACAAATTAGGCCGCCATCCCTTTGCCGTTTCTTACGGGGTACAAGGACGATACCGCTTGACCGACCGCCTGCACCTCACGGCTGAACTTGGCTGTGCCACCACCTTCAAGGACTTTGACGGCATGGGCGCAGGTAACAAGTGGGGCGACCGTCTGCTATCCCTGACCGCCGGATTCTCCTATACTATCGGCAAGAAAGGTTGGAAACGTGTGGTTGATGCCGCCCCTTACATCGAGCGTAACGAGCGGTTGACCTGCTATGCCCGCAGCTTGCGCAATGAGAATGACCGGCTCTGGCAGAAGAGCAGTAATATCACCCGCATCATTGCCGAATTGGAGAAGATTTTGAAGTTGGAAGGGCTGCTTGACAAGTATGCGGACAGGTTTTCTTCGATGAAAGATGAAGTTGAAGGCAAAGGATTGTCAATCGGCTATCCTAAGAATAATTACAGCGGGTTGAACTCGCTTCGTGCAAGGCTGCGCGATGCCCAAGCGAACAAGGACAAGCATAAAGGCGATACCGCTTTTATCCACAGTAAAGACACCGTTTATATGGCATACGACATGGATTCCACTTATAGAAGCGGTGGTTCCTTCCAAAGCAATGATTCCATTGTTTCAACCTTGCCTGTGGACGGCAGGTATATCGGCCCGCCCATCTATTTCTTCTTCGTGCTGGATACCGACAGGCTTACCGACCCTTCGCAGTTGGTCAACCTGGACGGCATCGCCCGGATTGCCAAGAAGCACGGGCTGCACGTCCAAATCATCGGTGCGGCAGACAGTGCCACCGGCAACGACACCATCAACAACGGCTTGTCTCAAAGACGTGCCGCATACATGGCCGGAGAGTTGCAAAGACGTGGCGTGGATGCCGATAAGATAGAAACAGTTTCAGTCGGTGGCATTAACGATTACAATCCCGTAGAAGCCAACCGCAATGTTTGTGTAAGGTTGCTGTTACCATCATCGGACACGACAGATTAGGTGCTTGTTGTTCATAATATAAGAATGGTTTGAAACAACTTATTTCATTGGTTTGAACCAAGGATTCTTAGGGGTTGGCTGGCTTGTGAAAGCCGGCCAGTCTTATATCCGCAAGTCAAATTCAGACAAGTCGTCGCTGCAAGGTTCATCGCTCTCCGGATCCAACGGCAAGATTTCCTTTTTTACCACTACATTCTTCCCTTTTCTTTTGCCATACCACAAGTTTATCATGCTGTTCCCATGAATAATCGTCCTGTCGGGCATCCAATCAATGTCTTCCGGTTCTTCATCATAGACACCCCATTTACGACGTTGGTATGGATAATCCACAACGGTATCTTCGGGCTTGGATTCATATTTCCCCGCATCATCTTCCGACCAGCCTAACGCTTCCAAATAACACCAGAAAGCATTGGGCATTTTGAATGTCTCGGCGGCAAAAATGGCACCTACCACCTTGCCACCATCCGCTTCCACTTCCTTTCTGAAATCTTGCAGGCTATTCCCTGTTGTAAGGATGTCATCCACCACTAATACCTCCTTGCCCGCCAAGTCCTCTTTGAAGAAATAATTTTTCTCCAATGTAACATTTCCTCTGTCCTTTTGCAGGTGCAAGCTCTCCCTGTCGCCCGTGTAACGGACATACGATATGCCGCACACAAGCTCCGGATATTCGTCATGTACATAGTCCGCCATCGTTTTGAACCGCCTCCAATATTTGCGCTGTGTACTGCACGGCATGAACATGACAATGGTACCTGGTTGGGGTTTCAATCTCTCTATTCCGGCCACAAGGAAACGGATGCCGTCATGCTTGCCGTCCTTGAAATCCAAAATGGATTGGCAGAACTGTTTTTGTGCTTCACTCAAGTATGGATTGTACCGTGACGGGAAGTAATAGTCCGTAAATACGCAGGGGATTTTCTTCCTCTTGAACACTTTCAGCGGCTGATGGTCGGCCGCAAACCTCGCAACGGTGATGGGGAAATTTTCCTTGCTTCCCGGTTGCCCGCCAACACCGCCTTGCGGCTGAAATCCCTGCGAAGTTCCAAAGTAGGCGCATACTTGGCGGCAGCGCAATAGGCTTCGCCCAGCTTTCTTCTCCCATGCCGTGTAACCAGTATCAGGATTAGCAATAATAGGATGACAAATCGCTCCATCTGTTTTCAGTTACTTGTATAAAAGGCTGCAAAATTAGCAAATTTGATGGTGGTATGGAGTGTTTTCCAAGAGAATATCCGAGCGTCAGTTGTACTTTGCCATCCTTTTATATACAGACACTTGTCCGATTATACAGACTTTTTACCGCTCGCGCCCGTGTCCCTTGCCTCCGGGCGTATTTTCAGGTGCGAAGTTCAGTCGTCCACTGTTGATGCCGAAAACTTTTGGGACGAAAGCCGGACTGCAGCGGTTGTCCCGATGGCAGGAATCTTCCTTTCTCCTTTGTCCAAAGCGTATTCCTGCCAAAAAGTTTGCGTCATAGGCGGACGGCTCATCCTGCACCGAAAAATAACTTCCTGAGGCAAGGGCAAGGAGCCCGACAGTAGGGAAATAAAAACATCAGCATTATGAAATTTACAGTATCATCGACCGCAATGGCGAACAAACTGGCTGCAATGGCCAAAGTAATGAACAACAAACCGGCACTGCCCATCCTTTCCACGTTCCTGCTGGAGGTAAAAGAGGACGCACCGCTGGAAGTGACCGCCTCCGACTTGGAATGTGTATGGCACGGCTCGCTGGATATTACAGGACAGGAGGGAACAGGCAAAGTGTGCATCACGGCATCCACCTTGTTGGACGCAGTGAGGAACCTGCCCGAACAGCCGATTACTTTCAACATTGACGACAAGGACAAGAGCGTGACCATCCACTATTTGAACGGGCAATACGATATGGCAGGATTGGGCAGCGATGAATATCCCATGCTGCAAAACGAGAGTGACATCCGCTTCGACATGGACGCTGCCACATTGTGCAATTCCATCGACCAATCGCTCTATGCCGTTTCATACGATGCCTTGCGACCCGTGATGACAGGGATAAGTTACACTTTTGCAGACGGCAAGTTGGAGTGTGCCGCATCCGATGGGCACAAGTTGGTGCGCAACACCTATCCCTTGGCAGGCAACGCAGCCGATTGCCGTTTCATCTTGTCGGCAAAGGCGGCAAAAATAGTCAAGTTGCTGTTGCAGAAAAAGGAGGGCAACGTGGAAGTGGAATACAACGAGCGGAACATTGTGTTCAAGACCGACACGGACAGTTTCAGCACACGGCTGATAGAGGGGGCATATCCCAACTACAATGCCATTGTACCCACCAACAGCGACAAGGAAGCGACCATCGACCGCCAAACCTTGTTGTCCGCCATCCGCCGCGTGGGCATATTCGCGGAAAGGACGAGCCGCCAGCTTGTATTGTCCTTTTCAGGCATGGCCTTGCTCCTTACCGGACACGACTTTGACAATGCCACCTCAGCCGAGGAAACCGTATTCTGCGCCTACCAAGGGAATGAAATCCGTATCGCTTTCCATGCCGAGAACCTCAAAATGGTGTTGGAGAACATGGACGCTGCCGAAGTGCGTTTTCGCATGAGCGAATCGTGCCGTGCCGCCATCATCGAGCCTGTTTCGGGCGACGGTCAGTCGGAACACTTGGCTCTGCTGATGCCGATGATGCTGCCCGAGTGACACAACAAAAGGTACAGGGTGTTCCCAATGCCCTGTACCACAATCCAAACATATTGTCTAACCAAAAACATTTACAATCATGCCAAACTGGTGTAACACCTCCCTTGTATTCGAGGGTGACAAACAAGAAATCAAGACCCTTTACCAAACGATGAAAAAGTTGGAAAGGCGCAAAAAGCCATTGATAGAAAATGGCTTTGGTACAAACTGGCTGGGATGCCTTGTCGAAGCCTTGGGTAGCCATTGGAAAGAAATCTATTGCCGAGGCACATGGTTTTCTTTGAAATGCCAAGGAAACATTCTGCGTATGGAAACCGAAACCGCCTGGTCACCCTGCATCGAAACATACGACTTCATCTGCAAGGTCTTTCCGTCACTGACCTATTACTACCGCTCCGAAGAACCGATGATGGCGGAATACCTTACAAACGACATCGAGGGGCGTTATTTCAAGGCGTGCTACCATGTGGATGCAATCATTCCAAATGGAGATTATGTATCGAAATATTTTAACAGTTTGGAAGAAGCCCTGCAATGGGTGACAGAGAAAAGCGGATGCACCATCCAATCGGAGGCAGACGTGGAAGCCCTCAATGAGCAATGGCATACTGGTGACAACGAGGGATATTGTTACCTGCATCATTACCGGGTGGTCTGAACTGGCTCAAATTAAACGGACTGTGCGGCTCATGGGATGCCTTGCAAGTGTCCCATACCGCAGAAGCCGTCAATACATCTGTTGCCACATATTGGGTTGGCAATAATCCCATGATAAAAAACGGGATATGGTTTATATTTGTTTATTTTGCATAGAAAATCACTGATATGGACAAGCGAAACATTCTATTGGAAGATGGCAGCAATGCCGTGGCAAGTTGCCCGGTCATTGTTTCAGCAAGCCGCAGCACCGACATTCCGGCGTTTTATGCCGACTGGTTTTTCCACCGCCTCCAAATAGGTTACTCGGTATGGACAAACCCTTTCAACAAAGTCCGGAGTTACGTTTCTTACAAGGATACAAGGTTTATCGTATTTTGGTCGAAGAACCCGCGCCCCTTGTTGCCTTATTTGGATATTCTGCGAGAAAAGGGCATAGGGTGTTACATACAATACACATTAAACGATTACGAACACGAACGTTTGGAAACGGGTGTTCTTCCATTGGCGAAGCGCATAGACACATTCAAGAGGTTGGCCACACGTTTAGGCAAGGAAGCCGTGATATGGCGTTTCGACCCCATGCTGCTCACGGACAGCCTCTCCTTGGACGGTCTGCTTGGAAAGGTGGAACACATAGGTGACCAACTTAAAGGCTATACTGAAAAATTGGTATTCAGTTATGCAGACATCGCCAACTATAAAAAGGTAAAATCCAATTTAGACAAGAGCGGGATATGTTACCGGGAATGGACGGAAGGGCAGATGGTTGAATTTGCAGAACGCCTTTCCGAGATGAACAAGACGAACGGTTGGAACTATACCTTGGCGACTTGCGGTGAAAAGGTGGAGCTTGCCCGGTATGGCATAGCTCATAACCGTTGCATCGACGCAGACCTTATCGCCCGTTTGGCTTGGCAGGACAAGGCATTGATGAAGCATATGGGCATTGACATCAAAGAGAAAAACCCACAAGGGCTTTTTGATGAAGCACCGTTACCGTCCGATGCCATCTTATTGCCGGGAAACCGGTATTTCATCAGCCGGCATAAGAAAGACCCCGGCCAACGCCTATTGTGTGGCTGCATGGCTTCCAAGGACATCGGGGAGTATGACACCTGCCCCCATCTTTGTGAATACTGCTATGCCAATTCCTCCAAACCATCGGCATTGGCTAACTGGGAGCGGCATCAAAACAACAAGTTTTCAGAAACAATTACAGGCAAATAATGGCTATGGGCAAATATGATTTTATCAAGAACAGTGCCACTGTTTATTGGCATGACCCGGATGGTGGCTTATCTGATGGGGAGTATGAGGTAATATCCGCCCCAGAAGAAATTGAAGAGGACAGCATCATCTTGATAGCTTCCGACTGTTCGGAGGCTGAGGTGTTGCCCGCCGAATTGTCCTGTTGTTGAAATGAAATTGCAAAAATGGGAAATGGGTCAGCCGTAGGAAAATACCCCACGGCTGACTTTTTTATGCGGCATCCGTTTGCGTAGCGAATCCTTTTTTACCTCCCCCGACGGTACGGTACATAGTCTTCCGCTATAGCCCCCACCAGTTCCCTGTCCTCATGCGCCACCTCCTGCGTATTGCCGTCACCGTCCACATCCATGATGTCCGGCTTGGCTTCGATGCGTTCTTGCACGGCATCAATCTGCTGCGAAATCATCGAGGTAGCCCTTTTTACATCGAACAAGGTCGTTTTCAGGAACTCCGGCGACTCTTTCAAGCTGCCCAGCCACGATTTCAAGTAAGCCGCTGATTCCTCTTTTATCTGTTTTGCCATGCCATACCGCGAGGCCAACAGCGCACTGCCCAGTTCGGCCACCAATTCTTCCCTTGCATACTCCTCCGACCCAAATGCGGCAGGTTTCAAACGGTTCAAACGGCTTTCATGCCCGGAACTGTGGGTCATTTCATGGAGCATGGTGCCATAATAGGATTCCCCGTCTTTAAACTGCAATTTTTCGGGAATGACGATTTCGTCCTTGGTGATGCTGTAATATGCACGGTCTTGGCGCATGGGACGGATGGGGCATACCCACAGACCTTTCTCCACCATCTCGTCCAACGGGGCGAAGGAAAATGACTCACCGTCCATTTTGCCGGGCGGCTTCAGTTCATTGGCCGACCGTATCTTCTCGTACAATTCAGGACGGGCCTCGCGGAGGTTGGTCTGGTCCACATTGAACACGTTATATACGTTCATCTTCGGATAGACATTGTACCGCTGCTTTTCCTCGTCCGACAGCCGCTTGTACTCGTCATACTTGATTTTCTCTTTCGTTTCCTTGTCCACCACGGTAAAGGTGGTGATGAACACCGGAAACGATTTCTCGCCTTTCTGCACGGACACCAACGGCAGCTTTTCCCCGTTCTCATCCACCAACGGTGTGCGCGAGCCGTCCTTTTTCTTGCTGTAGTTGAGCGACAAGGCCGCGTCAAAGGTACAGAACACGGGAAGCTCATACCCCCTTTTCTCACATTCCAAAGCCAGCATAAGGGCGTTCATCCCGTTGTACTCCCTGCCCGAAAGATTCTTTGGCCATTTCATCATGCCTTCTGTAAACCAAGGCTTCGACCAGTCCTTTTTCAAGGTGGAAATCTTTTCTATCATCAGTTCCGTGAATCGTTCCAACGCCCGGTCTTCCGCCGACGGGCCATCCCTATGGTAATCATTCCTCTTTGCCATGCCTACGCTTGTGTTTGGTTGTTATGCTCCTTTTTTACCCATTCTGCCAACTCTTCCACCCGGCAAGCAATGTTGAGTTTGTCAAGGTAGGCTGACAGTTCCAGCTTGCCTTTGGCTGTTATACCTGTCTTGGGTACAAGGAATGCCTCCCGCTCAGCTGAGAAACGGATGAAACGCACCCAAGTGAAAGCGAAGGCATCGCCATCTTTCTCGGTACTGAAAGCCGAGAACACCAGATACTTGCCGCCTTTTTTATCAGTCTTTTCCTCCACCTGCTTGCCGATGGTGCCGCGAAATTCAATGTCGCCCTCTATGTTGTCCTTGTCGGATGCAGGGGTAAAATCCACTGCATCGGCATGGAAATTCAAGTATAGGTTGTCGCTGCGCTTGCGAAAAGTGAGCGTGCCTCGCATTTCTACCTTTGTACCCACAGCATATGGGTTGGTGTCCGATTCACCTCCATCCATTGACACGGAGATTTCCACTTGCTTGCCCGCTCCCGACTTGGCGGGAATGGTGGTCTTGACACCAAAGCAGATGAATGTTTGTCCCTCGCTATTGGTCCGCACCGTCGCCGCCCGGCTGACCGTGCCGTTGATTGTCACATTGCATTTAATCATATGGTTATCCTTTATTGGTGATGTATTCGATATTTTGTCTATTATCTCATTTGCAGGTTCTCGCCTTGTCCGTTATGTTGTTCCATTCCCTGCTCATAGTTCCGAGCCACTTGCCCGGAAAGGGCGATGCCGCCCACAATTGCCGCCACTTGGCTGCGTTTCTGTTCTGCCGTGGTACCCGTATCGGAAAGGACAAGGGAAAGGCGGTTCATCTCCGATGCGGTCAGTTCATGCGAGAAACTGCCGTCGCCACTGTCGATATGCAAGATGGGGCGGCCGTTGTCCTGCACCTCCAACACGCACTCCTTGCAGGCGGGCAGCAATGCCGAGAGGTCGATGCGTTTGCTCAAGGCCGCTTCGGTAGCCATCCTCATCTGTTCCTCCTTGTTGTCAATCTGCATGGCGAGAGCCATAAGCGAGGTGAACATAGTAATGGCCATTTCCACAATGGGGTCAGTACCGTAACCGAGGTGCTCGTTGCTGTCCTCCGATGAAAGTATTTTCTTCATCCACTCATCCGGCGACAGGCCTGCGTCGATAGCCGTGCCGTCTGTGGCTTTGTATTTTGCCAATAAATCCTTGCCATCGTGCAGCAGTTGCAGGTTAATCTTCCCCTTTTGGGCAATCTCAGCCAAGTATGCCGCAGGGTCGATGTCACGCCTTGTACCGTCGGTGGAGAGTTGCGCCACACCGAATTGGAGGTTGTCACTTGACACGCCCACTTGCTGCCCGGCGTTTACCGTATCGCCCACTTTGGCATGGGTGTTCGTCAGGCCTTGGTAGCTGACCTGATAAGTGGTTCCATCTGCCCGTGCATACTCCACGGTCAATGATTTGCCGGCATCCACTGCCACGACCTTGCCATTGTCTTCCGTGGCCAATACGGCTTCATTGTCCGTTGGAAGGGTGATGCTGCGCTGTTCGCCAAACGGCACAGTCACCAACAGAAACTCTGCCCGTTCCAACGGAAAGGCATAATCCTTGTTCTCTCCGGCAAGGTGGCTGTCCCTATCCTCACCCGGTGTCCGGCCTTGCGCTTTCATCTCTTCCATCACCATGCGGTCGTACTTGTCAAGCCCGTTCCGCTCAATGATACCGATGAGCGAGGCAGCGTAGTTGCCTCCCGTGGCATATCCCGCCTGTTCCAGTCCTTTCGCCCAGCCTTGGTAGTCATCAGCTTGCAGGTCGAAACAACCGGCGTACCGCTGGTTCTCCGAAAGGAAGCGTGAATGGTGTTCGTAGGAATCGGCCACGCTGTCATAGCTGCAAAACTTCTCATTGGGTTTGTCATCTGTGTACAAGCCATACTTGCCGCCACCGTCCAACCAGCCTTGCGTGGCCTTGATGCCGAAATGGTTGTTCTCTTTCTTTGCCAAGGTGCTTTCGCCGTTGCTGCTTTCCAAAATGCCCTGTGCCAGTGTCACGGAGGCCGGAATCCCATACCGACGCATCTGTTCCATCGCATATGCTGCGTATCGCTCCGCGTATGTTTCGTTCTTGCTTTTGCCCATATCCAAATCTTATGATTATCAATACCTGTTATTATCGTCCACGACCCATACGTACCTCATTCTCCTTGCTTATTGTCTGCTCGGGGTTCTCCAACTGGTCACAGATGGCTACCCGTTGTCCAGATCGGATAAGTTTGGGAAGATGGGTGTCCAAATCCCCGAAGGGGAAGGAAACGATGTCTGCTTTATCTCCATGTACTACATCAAGTCCTAATATCCGTGAGGCGGTCTGTGCGTCTTCCTTGTAGGCCACATAGTTGTCGCCGGTCCGGAACAGCAGCACGACATCGGGGTGCTTGCCTTTAAGTTGGTCGTACTGTTCCTGCATGGCCGGGGTAAATGGTTGTCCCTTGGCGTTAGCATCAAATGCTATGCGGGTTTGTTCCCCTTGATGGGGTTCTTGTGATTGGGCCTGCGCGTTTGCCTGTTGCAACACATCGGCAAAGAGCTTGGCTGCCAGGCAGGTCTTATATTCGGCCATATCCTCCGCCGCCCACATTCGTTGCCACTGCTGGGGTGTCACCAGCCTCGGCTGCACTTTCTCTATGCCGTCGATGACCGGGGCGCAGAGAATGCGCTCGTCCTTGGTGCGGAAGATATTCACCCGCTTGATTTTGGACAGGTCGGCATTCTCGGCGGGACCAGCAAACAAGTCCACTTTCAGTTCCGGCCTGTTCTGTGTCAGGGCGTAGTATTTGTTAGCCAAGTCGTGGCGGACTTCGGCAGATGCTTCTTGTTGACCTTGTTTGATGGTGGTAAAGAAACGGTTGACATCCTCTTTGTCGGGATAGACGCTGAATGACGTTTCTCCCTGCGGTTTGAGGTACAACGCCCAGCGTCCGTCATCGTCACGCAACATCTGTATGCGGTCGAACTGCACGGAGGTTGCGTTTTCTACCGCTTCCGACACGTCGATGTACGAGAGTGTCCGCAGTTCCTTGCCCTCCAATTTGGCCGTGGTCACCTCCTTGCCCTCAAAATAACTGTCATCGGGACGGAAGCCCAGCAAGCCATCCTTGTTGAAGAAGCGGACGAATGTAGCCCCTTGCGCCCGCAAGGCACTCTCGATGCGTGTTTTGGAGAAGCCGGGCAGATTGTTCGTCACCGCCTTTGCCCCGCGTTCAGACCGCTCTTGGGCGTTCATCACCTCGTCCGGTGTCAAGCAGTATGGGCGTTTGTCGCCATCGGGAAAGGCCACATGACCGCCCTCCAACGCTCCGGCCGGCAGCACGACATCCACGATGCCCGTCTGCTTGTCGCGCACGATGACCATCTCCTTGGTAGAGCGGTCGGGTATCCCCTTCAAGCTGTCCGACACCGTATAGCTGCCCTTTGTATTCCATTCGGCGGGCATATATTCCTTGCAGGACTCCGCCATCTGTGTGCCGTAATGGACGGCTTCAGTAAAGGCGATTTCCATCACTTCAGGGTCTTCATCATGCACCTTTAACAACGCTTCCTCCACTTTCTTGTCATAGAAGCCCAGATTGAACTTTTCCAGGAACGTCTGTTTCTCGGCGGGAGAGGCGAAATTCCGGCTGTCCACACCCATGCCTCCCTTGCGGATGATGTCGATTAGGATGGCGCTCTCCCTTGAATCCACTTGCGGCTTCTGTTTCTCGCGCAATTCGGTGGTGCGCTTGTGGTCAAGCAAGGTCGCGTATTCTATTTTCTCGCCACGCTCTGCCTTGCGCATCACCTCCACGGCATTGTTCACGTCCGTTTCGATGGCTTCCAACAGGGTGGGGTTCTCTTGCAGTTCCTGTGTCCAGTATTCCACCAAAGGCAGGTTCTCCGCTGACATCTTGGCCGGCAGGCCGAAATCCATCATCTTCACTCCGGCAGCGAGTTCGGCCACCAGCCGTTCATATTTCACGGCATCTTCCGATGGTGCTTTCCCACCCTGCATCACCATGCCTTCACGGGCAAGGCGTTGCCGGTGGCCGGTGGCGCTTGCCACTTGGCGCACCAATTCCTGCACATAGTCGGGGTAAGAGGAAAAATGTTTTTGGTCTGGCATATAGACGGCATCCTTGGCGGTGTCGTAACGGGGTGTGCCGGTACCGTCTTTGCGTATGGGCACGAGGTTTTCCTTGATTTGCGCCACGAAATGGTTGACGGCATTCCGCAACTGCCGTTCTTCCGCTTTAAGATTGCCCCGGTCGTTGATGCCGCTGTGGTTCTCCAATAGGGCACGGTAGGTTTCGGGAATGGAATCGGGCAGCGTGGTCTGGTCCACGTTGAACAGGATGCGTATCTCCCGGTTGCGCACCCCTTTGTATTGTTTCCGCTCTTCCTTGTCCAACTGGAGGTAGTCTTCCCTCGACATCGTGTCGCTCGGGTCATTGCGGTTGACGTACTTCTCCCATTTGTACCAATGGAACGGCACTCCTTTCTCGCCTTGCAACACCGCCTCGCCGTGTTTCTTAGCTTCGTTGAACGAGAAATAGCGGGCGGTCTTGTAACCGCCACGGTCGGCGTGCATACCGAGTATGAGGGCGTTGAACGGGCTGACTTCCGGACCTTTCGGGTAAAACCTTGGAGCCGTCCTGCCCGAAGCGTTCAACCAATAGCCGCCGCTGATTGCCGCGCCATTCAATGCGCCAGACAGCAGTTCCTTCTCCCGTTCCACGGCAGCTTTTTCTTGTGGGCTTTTGTCCTTGCTCATATATCTTCAGTTTAGTTTTACTTGATACCAAATGTCCTTTCCCTGCCTTCTTCCAAGGTCTGTTCCGATGCGCGGTAGTTTTCTTGGGTCATTTGCCTTGTTTCCTCATGCTTGGCCAGCACGGCATTGGCGAGGGTATTTATCGGCAATGCTCCTTCCCGGCAGGCTTCGGCGGTATGGTATGGCAACAGGATGCTGCACGGCACACCGTCGATGTCCATAAAGAGGTTGTCTCCTTGCAGTACGGGATGGGCGAGCCTTGCATTCAACGGTTCATCGGGATAGGGTTTATACAGCTGTTTGGCCGATGTCTCTTCTTGCCGGTCAAGAGCCTCCTGTCCGGCCTTATTAAGCAGGTTCAAGCCGCCCATGCCTATCAGCACCATTTTCAACAAGGGGTTGCGGACGAACATGCCTAGCAAGATGGAGGCAATGGGCAGCAGGCTGTCCTTTACCCCGAATGATTTGGTATGACCGGTGAACAAGCCTATCAGCACATCGGGAAGCATGGAAACAACATAGCCCAGGTTCCTGCCCACACCGCCGATACCGTCTAATCCGAATGTCCTGAGCAGTCCATCCCAACCGTTTTCGTTGGCGGGCTGTTGGTCTGATTGTCCGGTCTGACGGGGCGATTGTTGCGCTTGTGGCCCGTTTGGCGTCGGTGCCTGCCCGTCTGTCGAAGTGGCCTGTAAGCTGTTTTGCCTGTTTCCTTTCTCTTGCAAGGCTTGTTGCTCTGCCAGGTATTCTTCCTCATGCCCCGGTGCCACGACCAAGGGTACATTTTTATAGCGTTCATCGTTGCGCTTGTCCTCAAACGCATCGGGAAGCATCGACTGGAAGCTGGAAATGCCCGGAATGCTGTTCTGTTCCATCCAGTCTGCCCATATCGGCCTTTCGGTCAGGATGCCCATCGGCTTGACCAATCGGCTGTTGACCGACAGCACATAGTCGTTTTCGTAGGATAGGATTTTGTTTCCTTGCTTGCGGAAGTCGGTGAATATGTTACCGTCCGCTCCAAACACGGCACGGCTGATGCACTCCTCCACGGTGGGTGCTTTCACTTCGGCATTCTCCTTGCCATCCAAGTACCACTCCACACCATAGGAAGCGGCTTCCAGCCCCACCGCTCCTGCCAATGCCGCCCAAGAAGCAACTCCACCGGTAGCCACGGCATCCGTCGCGAAAGACACGCCACGTCCGGCCCACTTTTCCCCGGTGGAGGGGTTATAGGCGGCCTCGCTCCTTGCGTCTATCTCCTGTTGCAAGGGTGAACGCATCAACGAGTCGGCAAACCCGAACAGGCTTCCTTCCATGCCTTTGCGCAGCACATATTCCACGGATGACTTGGGCATCTGCTCCTTCACCATTCGGTCAACCATCATCTGCTCCACCCGGTAGTCCACGTAGGCGTAGGCGAGGTCTCCGCCCAACCGGGCGGACAGCTTGTCGTACTGCTCTCTGCCAACCTCGGCGACCACGGCCTTCCGCCATTCATCCGCCAACAGAGACAGGTCGGACGTGAACTCCCTGTTCCCGGCGATGCGCTTGCGACACATCGCCACGTAGTCTTCGGCTGTCTTGCTGTTCCATTCACCCGTCAGGCGCAGGTACTGCAAGGTATTGTCAGGCATACCCGTGGCACCGGAGGCAAAGCTGCCGAGCAGTCCCATCGGGCTGAGGGCGTATTCGCCAATCTCCTCTGCCTGCTTCTTGCCGAGAAAGTCCTTCACGCTGTACATGACGGGGGCGAAATGGGTGTCAAAGTAGCTTTGCAGGCAGTATTCCACTTCGGCAAACCGTTCGCTATGTTGTATTTCCTTGCTCATGCTGTTATAGGATGTTAAGTTGCTTCATCAGTTGTTCCTTGGTCTGTTCGATGGCATGGCGGCAGGCTTCCATCTGTTTGGGATAGTATTTCTCCAGCAGGGTGTCCTTGGTTATCTCATCGCGGATAAAGCCCACCGCCGTCTGCCGGTTGATTTCCACCGAGGCTTCCCCGTCCTCCTTGTTATTGAACCAGGCTTTCGTCCACCAGCGGAGACCCGCCCGGTCGGGATAGACGGTGACAAGCCTGGGGATGTCGAAACTGCGCACGTCTATCTCCAGTCCTTCCAGCGGATCGGTGACGCCGATGGCTGCTACCGCTTCGTCAAGTCTTTTTTTTTACCATTTTCGTCCAGCGTGGAGAGGAACACCCCGTGACGGAACGCCAAGTAGTCCAGGAAGTCGCCTATCAGCAGGTTTTGTACCTTGGCGGCGATGGGTATGGAGCGGCTGCCGATGCCGAGCGGGTTGGCCAACGAGGGTATCACCTCATAGAAATAGTTGCGGATAGCCGAAAGCGAGAAAATATTGCGTAGCGACTGGACGGTGTGGCCGGATACCTTGTATTGTCCGCCCGCGATGTCCGTAAGGTAGTCAGGATAGAAGCGGAGCATCAGTTGCTCGATTTCCTCCCGGTCATCGTCATAGTCAGTGGGTATCTCCATTTCGAGGGTGTCGAAGTCGGGCATACCGGTATGTCCTTGTTGCTGCATCATCTTCAAATTGCCATAAATCATGGTGAGAAAGTCGATGGGGTTGATTTCTTCCCCGTCATACCGCACCTCCATGTGGAGCAGGTCGCCGCTGATGGCCAACACGCTCCCTGCCTTTACCTTTGCCCCGAACGGAGCCATTGCCCTTGCCAGGTGGGCATAAGTCACTTCATACTTGCCGTACCGGGTCACTTGGAACAGCCCCTGCCTGGGGGTGCTCCCGATTCCCGTCACCACGCCGTCGGCCACTGCGGCCAGTATGTACCGATGCGTACCGAAATCCACGCCGTGGTGGAAAAACGTCTCGCCGCTCTTAGGATGGGCCTGTTCCCCATAGCCCAAGAGCATCTTCACTTCGCCGTCCCGTTCCTCAAACGGCATACAGTAGCCGCTTGCGGAAACAAGGTTCATTTCTTGTGTATAGTCCATATTCTCGTTATTGTCAATTTTCTTTCCGTTTTATCTTCGCATTCCTCCTTGGCGTTCCTGGCCCTCCTGCGGCGTTTGCCCTATGGGATGCGTCTGCTCAATCCGTGAGTGGTTACCGATAAGCATCATGCCCAGCAGCAGGCCGCCTATCTTGCCTAACCAGCCGAAACGGCCAAACACCAACAAGGCGGAAGCTACCAAGCCGAGCATTCCCAAGCCCGACACGTTTCCTTTTCCCAAGTTGGAGAAGAAATTGCCGAACATATCCAAACCGTTCCCACTAGTTATGTTGCCTAAGAATGTTCCGATACCTCCCCATGTCTGGTTCATGGTGGAAACGCCATCCTTTACGCCTTGCAGGGCTTCACCTGCCTTGTCAACAGCCTGTTCCACACGGTCGGCGGCTTGCCCGGCCATTTCCACTCCTTTGTCCACGTTCTCTTCACCGACCAGCACGTCGGCCACGGTGCGCACCACCGGCTTGTCGTTCACGATGTTCTCCCACGCAAGGTAACCCATGCCGCCTCCGACCACTGCCGTTTTTGTGGCGTGCCCGAATCCTGCAAGGGTACGCTGGGGATGCACCACCGCCCCGCCCATCGAGCGGGTGACGGGGTTGTTGACCAACTTCTTGCCGAAACCCAATATTCTTGACCATCCTCCCATATCCAGTGATTGTTTTTTTGATGTTTCTATATCCGTTTATAAATCTCCGTTTCTTTTCCACCGCCTCATAGCGGCACGGGCGATTTCTGCCTTGTCCGCTTTTTGCGGCCTTGCCCCTTCATCAATGGTCGCCCACACATCGGCCAGCGAGGTGTATTTCACCGCCAAAGTCAGGTGGCGAAGTTTTTTGTTCATCGCTTTCAGCTTCGGCCGGATGCCGAACACCAATTCTATCCGTTGTTTCTCGGTCATCTTGGTATCGCTCAGGCATACTTGCCGGATGTCATTCACGATTTCCACGCTGCCCAATATCAGTTCTTGATAGATGCGGTTGCGGTTCGGGGTGAGTGCCACGGCAATGGCGTTCCCCGCATGGCTGCGCAGCTGGTCGTTCAGGCTTCCCATGTTCTCGGCCAACTTGCCTACCTCGTGGTAGAAGCCATATATCTGTGCCGCATAACTGATGATGTCGCGGAAAGAATCGAGGTAGTCGTTGAACTTCCGTTGGATGTCCGTCGTGCCTTCCACTTCCTCCCGTGTCCAGATATGCCCGGTGGTCTGCATCAGCATCGCCCGTTCCTGTGCCTTCAACTGGTCTTCCGCCTTTTCGGTATAGAGGTACACCATCCCGGCCAGGGTCGGGTCGATTTGCGCCTTTAATTGCAACGAGCAGACAAGCAGCAAGCCCATTATCACGATATGTTTCTTTATCCCTCCCATGCTTCATTCATCATTATTTTTTCTTCATTGAATGATTTTTGCCGCCCTCCTCCATCTGTCTAAGGCAGCATGGGCCACTTCTCCGTTGCTACGGTCTATCATCCCGGCCGTGACGCTGTTCCACACATCAGTCATGGTGTAGTAGCGGATGCTCAGATGCAGCAGGTACAGTTTCTTGCTGAAAGCGTCCAGCCTGTCGGACAAAGCCCAGAGGGTTTCGCTCCGTTCTGCACCTGTCAGCATGTTCTGCGGCCCTCCGGTAGCTACGGCATTTCTGAGTAGCGTATAAACCGAAACAAGTTCAGTGGCCGTTTCAATGTAGAGGTTGTTCATGCTCATCGTGGCGACAATGCCTTGCGGATTGTGGGTGATGGCCTTGCGCAGTTTGCCAAGAGTGATGAAAATGCGTACCCCGTCCTCATACAGGGTGGTGGCTGCTTTCAGCGAGGAGGCATAACCTTCCACCGTTTGCAGGTAGTCGCTGTATTTGCGTTCCCATTCATGAATGCGGTTGAACTCGGCGGCGATGGTGTTCTGCAAGACCGCCGTTTTAGTCTGGCCTTCAATCTGGTCTTGTATCTGGCTATTGATAGCCTCGTTGCCTTCTGCCAAGGCCAACCATTCCAAAGGGTTGGTCTGTACGAATTGAGCTTGTACCCGGATGCCGGCGCACAAGGCAAATACGATGGTCCATATCTTAACGGTTCGTGATTTCATAGATTCCCTTTCTTCGTTTGTTCAATTCTACCCGTCCACGGATGACAGTCACCAAATCGTCATTTATCCCCATGCCGATGATGTCAAGCTGTGGCGTAGTGCGGTCGCCTGAATGGACGCTCACGGTTTTCAGCCCGCAAAGTTGTTGCAGCAGGTTGCTCCGCTCGGCGAAATCCACTACCCGGTATAGTTCCACGTAATCGCTGCTCCGGGTAATCACCCCATGTTCATATATCAGTTGTTCGTCCGTAATGCGGTAAATCATGCGTTTGAGGTAGATAAAACGGTAAGCCAAGACCAACGACATGGCCACTGACAACCAAAGCAACAATCCCTTGAACGGCATTCCGTCCATCCCGGCACAAGCGTAACCGCACAGGTCGAGCGTCAGCAACGGCAGGTTGTCGATAAAAAACTGCAACGTCCGTGGTCGTAATTGCAAGGTGCCGGGTAGCATGAATGGGGATTGTGAATTAATCTGTGTCATCGCCTGAATCTGGTTTGTTTTTCTTCTGTATTATCTTGTTCCATGCTCTCGTCCATCCGTTTGTCCAAGAGTTGGTCGTTCCAGTCCTTGTAACCCTCGCTGGGAGGACGGTAATCGATATGCTGTTTATCCAAGCCGAGTTCCTTGCATACGGCATCGAAGTCAAAGGTGGCCACATTCATTTCGTGCCGCCCGTATTTCCCTGTCAAGTCGGTGACAACCAAGGTGTCTTTCTTGGTTGTATGCGAGTTGAATACCCTCCCGTTCATCTGCAAGGCGAAGTTCACGGCATAAAGCTGTCCCGCGCGGTCGCGGTCGAAACAGAGGTGGTGGTTGGCATCGGGTATCTGCTCCAGCATCCCGGCAAACTGCCGCACGCTCGGGGTACCGCCCGTGGAAACAAACACGGCATTTCCCAAGTCGGCGTATGCCACATTTCCCTTCTTTTCAATTTGGTAGAACGCCATCGCATCGAAGGCGCTCTCAAACCAATACACATCCTTTGCTCCCGACAGCGGTGTGGTATAGCCCACATCGCTACGGTGCTGCTCAAGCCTGCCTATCCACATGCCTTCGGTGGCGTTACTCCCTGCCGCCATGCCCTTGTAAGCGGTCTTCCCCTCGGCATTGGGGCGGCTGCGTTCTTCCAAACCGACAATCTGTTGGCCCGGCCACGCGGGAAGCGACAATGGGAAAGCAAGGTTGGTAAATGCCTTGCCGTCCGTCCGATGTCTGGAAGCAAGGAAGAAATGGCCGCAAAAGGCACGTTGGGTGTCGAGGTTTATGCCCCGGTTCTTGAAATAGGGATAGAACTTTTTCTGGCTCTCCCAATCGTCCATGCGGAAGGCTTGCAGGTCGTATTCGTCGATATCAAACGGTTTGCCCTCCTTGCCGGGGTTGAATATCCTTGTTTCACGGATTTCCTGCGGTTCGTTCAACAGGCGGCGGCATACGAGGTTGACCAACCGGTCGGCGGACATCCCCGGAGTGTATTCGGCAAAGAAGTGGGGATGTTCCTTGATGAAGGAGATGACGTTGTAGTTCTTGCGTTCGGGTGGCTGGAAGCAGCAGAAGCCGTTGCCGGTGACGATGAACTTGTCGCCGCGCACCCTGCGCCCGTCGCTGTCAATGCGGACATACGACGGATAACGCAGTCCGTCACGACGGTTCAGCCGATAGCCTGCGTCCACCAGCAATTCCTGTATGCTCAGTCGCCTCTTGTAATCCTCGTAAGTCAGTTCTGCCATGACCAATTCTCAATTCCCCATTCTTAATTCTTCATTCTTCGTTGAATCACATTCCATGCCGCATCTCATGCTGCATTCGTTCCGTGTTCACGGCCGCCTCGTAGTTGCGTGCCGCCACATCCATCGGTGTGTCCACACCGGGCTTGAAATAGCACCGTGGGGGCGGAGGGCCGTGCCTTTCCAAATAGATGTCGGGGCGTGGGCCACGGCCCAGTTCGCCCATCACGGTCAACCCGGCTAAAAATGCCGCGCCTATCTTCGTCCCCAATGGTACATTGTCCCTCGACTTCATGTCCACCTCCCCGAATATCTTGGAGAACAGTTTCAGCCGGTGGTAGTCGTCGATGGCCATGAACTTGTCATATTGCTTTTGGGTGATTTCGTGGCTTACAGTTTCCCCGTCTATGACGGCTGTCATCCGGTATTTGCCCTCCGTTTCGGCCGGCTCCACCCGTATCTCGTCCACCGTCACCTCCCGTCCGTGCCGTCCCTCGCGGAACCAGCCCTTGTCGGGATGGATATAGGCGAGGTCGCTTCCGTCCATCACCACCGTACCCTTGGGCAGTCCCCTTTCTTCGGGTGCTACGGATAGCCCTTCATTGGCATATTGTCTTTGCCCGCCTTGCAATCCCTGCATTCCTTGCTCCAGTTGCTCCGCTTGGGCAAGCTGGCGGTTCAGGTCTTCCATGACAGCCGGATGCAGTTCGATGGCAATCATTTTGTCGCTGTTCAGCATATCCATCGTGATGGGAACGGAAAAGTCCTCTTTGATGATGCCATTGATGATTTCCAGCCGCTTTTCCACCGGCATTTCCTGCGCGGAATTGTGGGTCAATGCAGCCAGTTCCTCCTCTTTCAAGTCATATTGCAGGTCTGCGGGAATGGAGGCGGATTGTATGGTCAGCGTCTTGCGTTCGGGGTCGATAAGTATGCCGTGGCTTGCCAGGCATTCCTGCCATTTCTCGTTGGTGAAATAGACGGGTGAGGTAATGAGTGTGTGATAAGGTTTGGCCGGTTCGGTGGGACGTGGCCTCGGTTGCAAGGGCGTGATGACCGTTTCCAGTTCCTCCAACACATCCTGCCCGGCCACCGTAGCGGTGGGATGCCCCTTGTAGTAGAAGCCATAACCGCCGCTCTGCAACTCTCCGGGTTTCATGCGTCCGTCAGGCCGGTTGGGCACTATCGGTGCGCCGGGATAGTAAAGGTTACCGCCGATGCGTCGCAGGTGGAAGCCGTCCTGTTGGCGGGGTGTCCAGCCGAGGAAGCAGGCTCCCCAAGGGTGGCGCAAAGGAAATGGGCGTCCAAGCCGCCCGTATTCGCCCGCACCGATGCGGTAGCCGTGTAACCCCATGGCCACTCGTCCGTTGGCGTTCCGTGCGTGTACGAAATCTCTGGGCAGGTCGAAATCCGCCGCCACGATGCTGGCGAAGGTGTTGTAGCACCGTCGGTTGGCGTAGTTTGTGCCCCAGTCGGTCAGTGCCTGCAACTGCTTTTCGGTAATGGGATAGGAAAGCAACGGGGAGTCATGCCCCTGCACAAGCAGGACGAAGCCTTCGCTACTTCCCGCTATATGTCCTCTCATGCCGTTGCGGGCCAACAGATCTCGCATCTCCGGCGGCAGTTCCAAGGGGCGGGGGTTGGTATTCTTTCGTATGCTCATCTCAGGTTATTCTCATGCTGTTATACGATAATCAGGCATCGCCGTTGGCGAGTGCAGTTTCTATCTCCTCCTGCTTCATGTAGAGGAAGCGCAAGGCGGTGTCGTCGTCCATTGGCAGGTCGCGCAGGCGGCAGTACTTTTCGTATTCCGTCCTCCATTCCCTCGAATGGTGCCATACATAGTCTTTCCAACCATATTCACCGCTCTGCACCTTTTCCACAAGGGTTTCTTCCGGGTAGTATTCTTCTTTTGACATGATGCCTTATAGTTTGGGAGTGTTGGCGTTCTGCATCCTGCGCTGGCTGCTCCGCTTCAACTCGTTCCACATTTCCTCGGTGTAGTCGTCCTCGTGCACATAGTCGAGACCGCCCTCGCCGTCTGCGACCCAGCAGCCAAAACAGCCGAAGTTGTACTTGTCCCACTCGCGTTTCGCTTCCTGCTTCCATTGCACACTGTCACCCGCGCACACCAACAGACCCGTAGGCTCGTTCAGGTCGATGCCGATGGTCATCAGTTCATCGCCTTCCGCCACGGTCAGCGATTCACCTACCCGCAGGCAGTTGATCTCCGCATGGGAAAGGTGGAACTCGTCGGCTATGATTTGCAGGTTGCGCCCAATGACGGGTGTGGGTACGGAGAGGATTTGCCTCGTGCCGGAATCTATCTGGTGGAACGCCTGCACGGGGTTGTCACTGTCGCCTTGCATCGGTGCAATGACCGCCTTTCCTTCCAGGAGGCGTTGTTTCTGCTCTTCGCTGAACCGCTCCAAGCGGCTCTCCACCAGCACGGGATAAAACAGCACATCGGTGGTGCCGTCCTCACGCCGTACCAATGAAAAGCGTGTTCGGGCATGGATGGTGTTGCCTTCCGAATCGTCCATAGAAATAGGCAGAATGGGTGAACGGCGGCCTGAATGGATGGCTTGCAGCACATCCACCGGCAGGTCGCCGATCATTTCTCTGGTCAGCCCGAATTGTTCGAGGATGCCGTAGGGCACTTCCTCTTCTGAGAATTTGTATCTGTTCATTCGTCCGAAATTTATTTGTTCTCGGACAAATGTAAGACGGCTGCAAGCGGCAAAAGAAAGTGCAAGAAGAAATCTGCCCGGATTTAGGCTTAATTATGTTGGCAACCGAAAATCATACTGTCAATCATACTTCAAACGAAGAATGGGGCTTCCCAAAGCACGTTCATGCCGGGAAGCCCCATTCGGGTATAAGTCGTTAGGTTTATAGGCGCAATTAGGGCTTATCAGCCTTGGTCGCGACATACATTTGATTCCTGCTAGTTGGGTTGTCGGGTTCTGTCATTGACAGCAGGCCTTCAGTTATCATAGGCGTTATATATACTTCCATCAGATTTTTCTTGTCTGCCAAGCCAAGCATGGCTAATATCTCGGAAGAGGTTCTTGGCTCAGAGCAAAAATCCATTATCTGTTGCAGCCTCTGTTCTTTCTTGTCAGACTTTCTTATAGGGTTTTCTTGTGGGGTTTTCTTATGGGGTTTTCTTACGGGGTTTTCTTGTGGGGTTTTCCCAATTGGCAATGTCAACACCACATAATCGGGCTGCACTTCTTCGGTCAACTTAGGCTCATCCCAACCCAATTCTTTCCATCCGGCCAATATCTTGTCCACGCCGCTTCCGGCTTTCTCTGCCTTGCCCAACAACATGAACATCTTTTGCAAGGTCGGGTTGCGGCAGATGCTTCTTCCTCCCTTAAAGTATTGTTGTTTCGACACTAACATCATGCCGGGGTTGGAAAAAGTCAGTTCCGTTTCTGTCCGGCGTACTACAATATTGCCAGTCGCATTCAAGTCTTGATGCACTATACAGTTGATAAGTGCCTCACGAACAGCATCATGGGAGGCGGTTTCCTCTTGTCTTTCATCGCCTACCAACTTGAATGGTTTGGGCAGGGCTTGGATAAGTTTATTGTACACACGCACATAGAACTGGAAGAGGTTGGCTTCCCAGGTACCATCGGGATAGATTCGGTCAGTCCAACGTACCCGGACATCATCAGTGAACAACCGTTCCTGGTAATCCACAAAGTAATAAGGCTCTCCGGCCGGATTGGTTATCATGTCGGATTGGCCGAACATCAGAAGCCCTGCACGGGTAATGCCGCTTTCACCTGTTGCCACGTTGCTTGAGTAGGCACCGATTTTCTCCATGAATTGCAGGTCGTCCGTGAGTTTTGCCCAAGGATGGGTGGGGTGCAGGCTTGTAAACAATTGACGGTATTGGTGTAGTGACGGTAGGTCGATGGCATTTTCTATGGTAAACCCTTTTCGTATGATGGCATCTTGCGGATGACTTTCATGTTCTGCATCGGCAAACATCCGCCTCACTTCCGCATCCGTACACAGGTAATCGCCCTCATGGTTCCTGCGATAGGTATTGCCTATGGGGTTAGTCGTGAGGTACACGGGGCGCATATTGTATTCAGCCCGGGGAATGTGGCAAACGAGTAAATAGACCCCGTTGATTTCCTTGACTTCCACATCCTGTTCATGAGGCAGGCAAACGCTTACCTTTCCACGGTTATGGGCGTTGTCCCAGAAGTTCTTCTTGTATTTGAGTGCCGTTTCTTCGGAAAGGCCGTCGAACAAAAACTTTCCGTCTTTTTCTTGTACACCTAATATGATGGTACCTCCATTGGTATTGGCAAATGCCGAGTAGCTTTCCCAAAAGCTGCCGGGAAAGCCACCAAGGGCGGATTTGAACTCCACTTCGGCCGATTCACCTTTTTGTACCAAAGCATATAATTCTCTTCTGATGTCTGTCATACGATTCTTGCTATGTTGCAACTGTATTATCATCGGTTGCTTGATTGATACGACCTCACTTTGGTGATGCAGTTGCTTCTTACAGTTTGCAAATATAATGTTTTTTACGGTGTAACTTCCAAGTTAAGAGAGATTTCTCCATTTTTTCAGGCATCCGTTGTATAATCGTTGCGAAGTCTGATTGACAGGTCTGATTCCCTATAAAATCTTATAATATAGCCATTCCCACTACCGTCTTTCCGCTTTTACGCAAGCCACATATTACTTTTGTGCCATGAAAAAGTCATGTCTACTATTCACCTTATCTTCTTGTTTCCTCTCCGTACAAGCGCAGTTCCACACCATCGCTTACAACAAACCGCTGTATAACGTGGAAGAAGTTGCGGAGCCAAAGGAAACAAAAAGCCTCCCCGAAGCCGGTGAGGCCGATAATCTTGTTTCTCAACCATCGATGGCAGGGAAACATTTAGACGAAATGCACAGCCGATGGATTGGCTGTTATATGAGTGTTTCTTATCCTTTGAAGGAAATCATGGTCACTTCACCTTACGGACGACGCAAAGACCCTCTCACTGGCAAGCGGAGCAACCACAACGGCTTGGACTTGCGGGCAAGGAATGAAGAAGTCTATGCCATGATGCCGGGTGAGGTGGTTAAGGTGTCATCCGACAAGCGTTCGGGTAACTACGTCTCCATCCGTCACGGCAACTATACCGTCAGTTATTGCCACCTGTCGAAAGCATTGGTGAAGAAAGGCGCACAAGTTTTACCCTGTGAGGTGGTGGCCATCAGTGGTAACACAGGCCGTAGCACAGCACCTCACTTGCATATCACTGCCAAGTACGGCAAGAAGCACATCGACCCGGCCATCCTGCTCCAGTTCGTTAAGGAAACCCGTGAAGAAGCGTTGGCACATTTGGTCGCCGACAACTAAACTTACTTCCCATTCCCTTTCAGGAACTGCTCGTAGTCATATTCATTCATTGTCGGCTTGTAGGTCTTACCCGACAAGAACATCTTCGCTATCAGTATAGGCCAAAAGATGGGGATTGCCCAAAGGATGGCTTTGTTCCAGTTTATACCTCCATCACCATTCCGCTTGTACCGCTTCGGATGCCGCTCTTGATACTTGGCTATCGGTATCAAGATGTAACGCCACGCCAAGATGATTGCACCCACCCAGAACCAGTCCAATATGAGCCAACAGAACAGCACGGCCAACCACAAGGCAGTGATTTCTGCCGAACAAGCCTTTCGTAGTATCTTCCCACAGAATCTAAGCAGGAAATATCCTAGTATAATCAATATAACATATCCCATAATAATTTGAATTTCAGAATACTAATATACAAAATCCTTATGAACTACGCAAATAGTTGGACGCTTTTTTAGGGTTATTTCCTCATTTTTATACCGGGTAAAGTACGAGGAAAGCCCTTACTCCCAGCTAAAAGGGAGAAGGGCTTTCCGTATGTTATGGTACGACAGATTTATTCCACGGTGACTGATTTCGCCAAGTTCCTCGGCTGGTCCACATCTTTCCCTTTGAGTACGGCGATGTGGTATGCCAGCAGTTGTAAGGGTACGGAAGCCACAATTGGAGTAAGGCATTCCGGCACGTCGGGGATTTCAAGGCAATAGTCGGCCAATTGTTTGATGGAAGCATCGCCTTTGGTGGCTATGGCGATTACCGAGCCTCCCCGCGATTTCACTTGTTGGATGTTGCTCACAATCTTGTCATGCAAAGAGTCATCGGGAGCTATGACTACCGTGGGCATTTCTTGGTCAATCAAGGCGATGGGGCCATGTTTCATTTCGGCGGCGGGATAACCCTCTGCATGTACATAGGAGATTTCTTTCAGTTTCAATGCTCCCTCCAAGGCGGTGGGATAGTTGTAGCCACGCCCTAAATACAGAAAATTACGGGCGTAGGTGAAAGTCTTGGACAACTCATGAATGGCAGGGGCAAGCTCCAATACTTGTTTGATGGTTTCCGGCATGGCCAGCATGGCCTGTGTAATCTCCCTGACTCGTTCCTTCTGTACCGTTCCCCGTACCTGTCCCATGCAAAGGGCAAGCAGCGTCAACACTGTCACTTGTCCGGTAAATGCCTTGGTGGATGCCACGCCGATTTCCGGCCCCACATGGATATAAGTGCCCGAATCGGTATTCCGGGGAATGGATGCGCCTACCACATTACAGATGCCATAGACGAATGCGCCTTTGCTTTTGGCTAACTGGATAGCCGCCAAGGTGTCGGCAGTTTCTCCCGACTGTGAAACGGCTACCACGATATCCTTGTCAGAGATTTGCGGACAACCATAGCGGAACTCGGAAGCGTATTCCACTTCAACAGGCAGACTGCACAATTCTTGGATGATGCGTTTGCCTATCAAGGCGGCGTGCCAGGAGGTACCGCAAGCCACAATGACCATGCGGCGGGCGTTGAGAAACTTCTCCCGATTGTCCAACACGCCCGACAACACGACTTGTTCTCCGTCTGCGGTTATCCTCCCCCGTATGCAGTCACGCAATGTATGGGGTTGCTCGAAGATTTCTTTCTGCATGAATGTGTCGTAGCCACCTTTCTCCAATTGTTCAACGCTTAGCTTCAAGGTCTGGATGTTGAGTTTGGAGGGTTTGCCGTCTTCAATGGATTGTATTTTCAGACCGGACGGTCGCCGGATTTCTGCAATCTCGTTGTCTTTCAGATAGATTACCTTGTCCGTATATCCCACGATGGGTGTCGCGTCCGAAGCGATGAACATCTCGTCTTTGCCCATACCGATGACTAACGGGCTGCTCTTCCTGGCTGCTATCAGCAGGTCGGGATTCCCTTTCTCCACCACGGCAATAGCGTATGCGCCTTCCACTTGTTTCAATGCTTCGGTCACCGCGTCGGGCAGTTCGCAATGATTGCTTGTTTTGATATAGTCGATTAGCTGCACGAGTACCTCTGTGTCTGTTTCGCTGCGGAATGTGTAACTATGCTGCATCAGGGCTTTTTTCAAGACGGCATAGTTTTCAATCGTGCCGTTATGTACTAAGGCGATATTGCCGCTCTGCGCCACTTGTGGGTGGGCGTTCACGTCACTGGGCTCACCATGTGTGGCCCAACGGGTGTGGGCTATACCGATGCTACCGGTTAAATCATACCCCTTTGTTTTCGCTTCCAAATCAGCGACTTTGCCTTTCGACTTATATACTTGTAGGCTCCCGTTATCTTTCACCAAGGCTACACCTGCACTATCATAGCCCCGGTATTCCAAACGGTGAAGTCCTTGCACCAGTACATCGTATGCCTTACGGTGCCCTATATATCCTACAATTCCACACATATCCTGTTGCTTCTGATTTGATATAATAGTTTGAATAATCTTATAGTTTCGTCACGTTTTGCTTTTTCTAAAGAGGTAAACAATTACGGCATTCCGTTTTTTCGCGCAGTCCACATTACTATTTACAACGGTATCATACCCTTCTTCTTTCGCCCATTGTTTCAATATTTCAGCAATCTTCGCATGGGAGCATATCCATGCATGAACCTGATTGTCCATTGGCTCATAATCATGCAAACGATGCCATTCCATTTGAATGTCGAGATCGTTGGTCGTTCCACAGAAGAAAATGCTTTTCCCTTGACCATTGCACAGCGAAATATAGACCTCGTTCATCTGTTTCCTGATTTCATCCAATGGCAGATATGACGCATCAGTATAGGTGTAGCGACATTGCAAAGCTGCCCTAACATGGATTTGCAACGAACGATATCGATTGCCATACTTTTCTATGATGTTCCATGCTTCATGAAGTATGGCAAGGTCATTCCCTGTATGCCCGAGCTTTCGATATATATTTGCATCGCTATATACTTCAAGGTTGAATTTGGCAATCTGGTGACGGTTTTCTTCATATCCGACTACTTGTGTTATGCTTTCATCGTTTAAATCGATGTCTGCCATAAGAGTATTATCCCACGAAACAGGAGAAAGGTACAAGATCCTTACCTTATTTCCATCAGGATGTTGCCAAAAAGAAATAGTTATTTCCATAATGTTTAAAATGAACAAGCACCTGAAGCAGAAAAAACAATCCTGCCAGATGCTTGCTCTCCAAATTCATAATAGGATGCTATGAATTTTTCTTTTTCACAGGGTGATTATCCATTTGTACCTCCGTTATGAGTTCGGTTATAGGAAGTTGTCACCACAGCGATGTCACCATATTGTCTTCCACTGACTGATCGATTCAATGCGGAAACAGTAAGTGTGGTTACTTGCTGGGTTCCTGTCACGTGCAGAGCTGTACCGACAGGCAAAGTCACATTGATAGGATAACTCCCAGTAGCAGTAGTGACACCTGCACCGGCTATGCGGGCTAATATCTCAATCAGGTAAGCGGTTATCTTGCTTGTACCTGACGAAGTGATTTCCGTTCCGATGTGGTAGGTAAACGAAGCCGAACCTACCGTCATCTCTGCTGAACCATACAAGTTGTCCCACAAATCTTGTTCAAAGGCAAGAGGTGTTGTGGTAGAGGAAGAGGTCACTTCAGCACCAAAGAGCAACGTATAGGAAGTGAATTGGTCAGCAAACACAATCACTTGTCCGCCTTCCACCGTATATTCGGCATCGACCCATTGTCCATCCACGTATTTCTGTGCCGTGATGGATTGTGCCACTTCCGAATCCACATCGTATGCTAATTCAATCGGGCTGGAAAGCGTGGCATTCGCATCGGTACAAGCCACGTTGGTTCCTATCAGCATGACACTTTCTGTAGCTCGGGTAGTAGCACGGGTATTTGCCTCGGCTTCTTCCAATGTATAAAGTGGAGTAACCACAATGGAACTTCCTGCAGGCAACTCAGCCGTCTCTGGCACAGTAACTGCTACTGTAACGGCTCCTTCTTCATTGCCTTCGATGGTTTCTGAAGTCACGTTGGCTTCCGTATCGCCATTGGCTGCAATTTCGATGGTCGTGCCTTCATTAGGCAGGGAAACATTCCATACTACATTCGCTCCATTTCCGCTTTCTGTAACAGTCACAGTCGTTTCTTTGGTCTGTTTGCCCGTAGCAGAAGCCGTCAGTGTATAACTCCCGGTTGCTACGTCCTCAAAGACGAACGTGCCATCTGCATGGGTTTGTGTTGATGTGCCGTTCATACTTACGGTAGCGGAAAGTCCATTACCATCCATGCTGGTAACACGGCCACTAATACTATGCGACACGGCTACGGTAGGCGGTGTCACATTGCTGTAGTCAGGGTCATCATCGCTGCACCCGATAAAACTCGTGGCCAAAGCCACACCAAGGAATGTGAACATTCCCAACTTAGCTAATCTTTTCATTTTTTTGAAGATTTAATTAAACATATTGGTCTTATACACAACTTGACTTACCTGTTTATGGTTAGATCCGTCTGTTTTTCAATTTGCATTTTTTTTGCCTAACAAATTTATTTTGAAGCAAAGCCCACCTGTAAAGTATTGACCGTTTTGCAGACTGGCCTGCAAGAAAAAATACCGCCACAACAGGTAGTCTACTCCGATATTAATGTCATTTCCCGTATATTCTACCACAGCTCGCAAGTTCTTGGCAAAGGCAGGACGGTAGGTGATGCCACCAGCTATGCCCCTCCATTTCACATTGAAGTCTGACCTGTAATAACGGTAGGCAAGGTGTACGCCAAGTTCATGCCGTTTCCAAGCAAAATGCTTGGTGGCTGCTATGTAGAAGTTCTGAAAATAAGCAAAATCTCCATTGGGATCTTCCATCGTACGCCCCGGATCTTGCGCTCCGATGGCAATTGCCGGCCACCATTTTCCTTCTTTTAATGGACGGACTTTTACGGCAAAGTAACGGTCTTTTCTACTAAATCCAACTTCTCCATATTGATCTATACCCTTATATAATGTACAAACATAGGCTAATTCTAACCAAGAAAAAGGGGTGATAGCCAAGAAATGGTTAGTTGTGTTATGTTTATGTCCATACTGATAAAAGAGATTGCTGGGCAGGAATTCTTGGTTTAGAAAAAAAACACCCGCACGGGCTTCTCCTTCCGTTGCCATCTCCGCCGTCGGCACATGAATCATCCCCGTAATGCCTGAGTATTCTTGTGCTTGCATGACATTCCAATAGACACAACACAGTAGGCAGAATAAAAACTTTTTCATTTCCGCCTCCTTTCATCAAAGTCCGGCTTCATAGTATTGCTACCCCATTGCAGAGCCGTGCGGTCAAACCAACCTTCGCGTTCGTTTTCTTCCGGATCAGTCGTATACATCTTGTTGGCGTAGGCATCGCCCTGTATGCTGTAAGTCAAACGGAAGTTGCTGGCGGGACGGAAATTGACAGTTCGTCGTTTCCGTTTGTAGGGAGGAATCATCATCACAACTTTGAACCCAGCGTTCTTGCCCCCTTCATTGCTGTATTCTCCATACACTCCAACGGTACAATGGTTGAAGTGCCGCATCGCTTCCACGATGACTCCATAATCCTCGTAAATAAAGCGTCCTCCTCTGGCGCGAAACTGGGTGTTCCATCGGTTCAAGTACACATCTGCACCGGCTAAAGCGGTCAGACGTTGGGGAGTGCTTGCTTCCCAGTTTAAAGCCATCGAACAATACCCGGTCAATCCGGCCTGTGCTTCCAATGCAAGCCAATTGTTCACCACATACATTCCTTTCAAGTCCAACCCATAGCGTTCTCTTCCAAACAATCCGCCACTCGCTTTCAGATGCCACTTCCCATTCCAATGTGCTTCTTTCGACAAGACTGCCATGTTCAGTCTTATTTTTTTGTATCGTTCTCCATATTGGTTTACTATGGGTATGAATCCCTGTGCGGCTGCTTGCCAGCCTTTGCCCATGTTCCATTTCACACCCGGAGTAAGATTGATTAAGAGATCATACACTCGTCCGTTGTTAAGTAAGTCACGATAATTAAAATCCACCCCAACGAAAATGTCCACTTGTCCGGTTGGTATACATGGTTGTGCCTGCACTATTTTTCCATAAAATAAGAATAAAGCGAGGAAAACAATTATCCGTTTTTTCTGTTTTAATTCTTTAACTAAATTCATAGCCAATCGTAATCATTGCCTATCATTTGTTTGGCAATACATATCAACATATTTCTTATCGTCTCGCCCACAGGGTATTTTACACCAACAAGTGATTTTCTATCTCAATCTTTAAGTATACAAGGATAAGCTGTAGCTAAAAGAGGGATTTTGATGGGATCCCTCAAACCCATTGGAAGATTAGATTCTCTAAATCTCAAATAGCTCGTCCTATTCGCGCTTGCTCTTCAAGTTTTCGTATAAATCATATACTGCCAACTCTGCGGTGAACCGCTCTGTTTCGTCCTATGAAGCGTAGGACGAATAGACATTATAAAACATCTATACAGAGGCAAGGGTAAGTAGTATGGCTACTGTCCATTTTGACAGCCTCGTCTTCCAACGTGAGAGGCTGTCCTAAATACCAAAAATATTACTCATTTTACATGAAAATTTAAGTTAGTAAAAAGGTTTATCTCTCCCGGCAATTACCTACTCTCCCACATTCAGCAGTACCATCGGCGCAAGCAGTCTTCACTTCTCTGTTCGGAATGGGAAGAGGTGTTTCCCCGCCGCTATAATCACCTTTATATCTTATCTTTCCGCCCGCATTGGATTATGTAGAAAATCATCGTAAGCCAACCGAATACCGTCTTCCAGTTCCGTCTTATATGTCCAGCCCAAGGCAGTAGCTTTTGACACATCGAGCAGCTTACGCGGTGTGCCGTTCGGGCGGGAGGTATCCCACCGGATTTCCCCGTTATAACCCACGACCTTTGCCACAAGCTCAGTTAAGGCTTTAATGGTTAGTTCCTTGCCTGTACCCGCATTGACAGTTTCGTTGCCGCTATAATGATTCATTAGGAACACGCACAGATTGGCAAGGTCATCCACATACAAGAACTCTCGCAGTGGTGAGCCATCGCCCCAGCAAGTCACATACGGTAATCCTTGTTCTTTGGCTTCATGGAAACGGCGTATCAACGCCGGAAGCACATGGCTGTGCTCCGGATGGTAATTGTCATTGGGACCGTAAAGGTTAGTCGGCATTACGCTGATGTAGTCAGTACCATACTGGCGGTTCAAGAACTCGCAATACTTCAGCCCCGAAATCTTGGCGAGAGCGTATGCCTCATTGGTCTTCTCCAAAGCTCCCGTCAGCAGGCAGTCTTCCTTCATGGGCTGCGGTGCCATACGTGGATAAATGCAGGACGAACCGAGGAACTCCAGTTTCTTGCATCCGTTTTTCCAAGCGGAATGGATGACGTTCATTTCCAGTATCATGTTCTCGTACATAAAATCCGCCAATGCCGATTCGTTGGCTACAATGCCGCCTACCTTGGCGGCTGCAAGGAATACATACTCCGGTTGTTCTTCGGAAAAGAACTTCTCCACGGCTTCCTGACGAGTTAGGTCCAGTTCCTTATGGGTACGAGTAATGATATGCATATATCCTTGCCGTTCCAATTCGCGCACGATGGCCGAGCCTACCATACCCCGATGTCCGGCCACATAGATTTTTGCATCCTTCTCCATCATTTTACGATTCCTTTCTCCAAATATTCAGCGAGGTTGGTGCGTACACGTTCCCCGGCTCGTTCTACGGCCACCTTAGCCATGTCCGCATCCACCATCAGTTTTACCAGTTGTTCAAACGAGGTCTTTTGTGGGTTCCAGCCCAATTCACGCTTGGCTTTCGAAGGGTCACCCCAAAGATTCACCACATCGGTGGGACGGTAGAAGTCGGGCGACACTTCCACCAATACCTTTCCGGTCTTCGTATCGATGCCTTTTTCATTCTCGCCTTCGCCTTCAAAACGCAGTTCGATGCCTACATGATGAAAGGCTAGTTGACAGAACTCACGCACGGAATGTTGTTCGCCTGTGGCGATTACGAAATCTTCCGGCTTGTTATTCTGAAGGATCAGCCACATGCACTCCACATAATCTTTGGCATAGCCCCAGTCTCTGAGTGATGAAAGGTTGCCTAAATACAGCTTGTCTTGCTTACCTTGGGCAATACGCGCAGCGGCCAAAGTAATCTTACGAGTCACGAATGTTTCACCACGACGTTCACTTTCGTGATTGAACAAGATGCCGGAGCAGCAAAACATATTGTATGCCTCACGATATTCTTTCACAATCCAATACCCGTAGAGTTTGGCCACGGCGTAGGGACTGTACGGGTGGAACGGCGTATTTTCATTCTGTGGAACTTCTTCAACTTTACCATAAAGTTCAGATGTGGATGCTTGATAAATACGGCATGTATCTATTAAGTCACATTGCCGTACAGCTTCCAAAATACGAAGTACACCCGTAGCATCAACATCAGCCGTAAATTCTGGAGAATCAAAAGATACCTGTACATGACTCTGTGCGGCCAAATTGTAAATCTCATTGGGCTTTACTTTCTTCACGACTTGCAGGATGCTCATTGAATCTCCCAAGTCTGCATAGTGCAGGTGGAAATTCGGATGTCCTTCCAAATGTGCGATACGTTCGCGGTAATCCACAGATGAACGACGTATCGTGCCGTGTACGTCGTAACCTTTCTCTAATAAAAATTCAGCCAAGAACGAACCGTCCTGGCCGGTTATTCCTGTAATAAGTGCTGTATTCATTCTTTGCAACATATTAATGAATTTGATTGAAACAGTTTAAAGCATTAGAAGTTGTGTTCGTCAAAGAGTTTTATCTAGTATTTCATATTTGGAATGTTGGCTTTTAAATTCCGGAACAATCGCCTTCATTTGTCCAACGATGTGCATATCATCATCATGCCTGCTATGCTGGATTAAATCGTCAATCTCTAAACGAATGGAGTCATAATCATATTCGCGAACTTTGGCAATCTTTATCTTAGGATGGAAAGTGGGCAAGGTCGTTTCTTTTTCATTCAAAACTTCTTCATACAATTTTTCTCCGTCACGAAGTCCAGTAATTTTGATTTCGATGTTTTTGGCATGACTTAGCAGGATCATCCGCTTGGCCAAGTCTATGATTTTTACGGGTTCTCCCATGTCAAAAACAAAAATTTCTCCTCCATGCCCCATTGTTCCTGCCTCAAGGACAAGTTTACAAGCTTCAGGTATAAGCATGAAATAACGTATAATATCCGGATGGGTGACGGTAACTGGTCCCCCGTTCTTTATTTGTTCTTTGAATAGGGGTATTACCGAACCATTGGAACCCAAGACATTTCCAAACCGTGTTGTGACAAACTGGGTTACACCTTTCACTTTTCCCTCTTTGATGGCTTTATCCAGACTTTGAACATATATCTCACAGATTCGTTTGGAACAACCCATTACATTGGTAGGATTGACAGCTTTATCTGTGGAAATCATCACAAACTTCTTGACACCATACTTGACGGATAAATCCGCAATAATTTGCGTACCTAACACATTGTTGATGATGCTTTCACTGGGATTGTCTTCCATCATGGGAACATGTTTGTATGCAGCTGCATGAAACACATAGTCAGGCTTATGGGCTAAGAATATTTCTTCCATTCTCGCTTGATTGGCAATGTCGGCAACGAGCGTGTATGATTGGGTGTTAGGAAAATCATGCGCCATCATTAACCGTATGTCATGAAGTGGGGTTTCCGCTTGATCCACCAACACCAGTTTGGCCGGACTGTAAAGAGCCACTTGTCGGACAATCTCACCTCCAATACTTCCTGCAGCACCGGTAATCAGAATAATTTTATTTTGAAGTTGTTTGCCTATAGCATCCATATCAACTTCAATTTTCTCGCGTGGCAGCAAATCTTCTATTTCTACTTCTTTCAGTTGCGTATGGTTGATGTCGCTTTTCCCATCCCATTCTTGCACATCTGGAACCATGAATATTTTTATATCATTTTCAATTAAGCGATTAACAAATTCTGTGTTATTCCGGATAGATTCACTCTTCAAGGGGGAAACAAATAAGTGTCTCACATGATGCTTCTTCATCGTATCTATCAGTTTGTCATTATTTGCATACACTTCTACTCCCATTAACCGTCTATGTTGAATGTCTGTTATATCTGAAACAAATCCAGATAATACATACTTGGCAGGATCTTGATTCCGAATGCTTTTCGCAATGCTTATGCCACCTTGTTTTACACCATAGATAAATATGGGTTTTGCTTGTTTCAGCTGATACGTCGTATCATATAAATACTTTACCAGAACCCTCATGGCACACATCAAAAGGAGGATTAAAAGAGCCGAGAAGATTATGTCCCTCAGACGGATTTCAACCAATATTTCATTGAGTCCGAACAAACGGGCTATGATGATCAGTGCGAAGCCGGTAATGACGGCAAAACCTACACGCTGCAAATCTACAAAAGAAGAAAACCGGATAACACCTGAGTAAGTATGGAATAATCTAAACCCAACAATATAGCAGGCAATATAAATCAATAATGTACCGGTCAAAGGCCAAAATTGTTGCAAAGTCATTAAAATGCCATTGTTGATTGCATAAACCAACAGGCAAGATAAATAAACCGTTGCGCAATCAAGCAAAAAGATACACCATACAGGTAGAGCATTTTTGGAAAAATACCACCTAAACAGTTCTTTCATTTGATTCATAAATCATATAACTTAGAATGTTTCGTTATAAGCTTAATTCATTGAAGCTTTTACTAATTCTTGTACAACTCTGACGTATTTTGAAGTGCCTATTTCGCGAGTCAAATTATCCATAACAAATTTTCTCCCATTCATACCCAATTGACTACATTGCTCCTTATCGCCATATAATGACAAAATGGCTTTCTTGAAACTTTCTTTGTCCCCTGCCGCCGTGAAGCATCCGCAATGATATTTCTCTATGATTTCTTTCAACTCGTTTTCATCGAAACTGGCAAGTACAGGACGGGATGCCGACATAATGCTCCAAGTCTTACTCGGTACACTGTTTTCTCCTACTCCCGGTTTGGAAATAACAAGCCCCACATTTCCCAAGCTGAATACGTGAGAAATTTCTTCGTATGGCTGAAAAGGTAGTAGGGTTACATTTTTAATGTCACGTTTAGATATTATACTCTCCAACTCTTCTTTGTAAGCACCGTTTCCTATCAGCACGAAATGAATGTCTTTTTCGGTTTCCAGTTCTTTGGCAACATCCATCAGCATATCCATATTTTGTGTGAGACCAATATTGCCACAATAAGTCACATAGAATTTGTTTCTATCCAATCCATAACGGTCGAACAATATGTTATCCTCCCGCTTCACTTCCTTCACCGCTTGCTCGTCCACCCAGTTGTAGATGACCTCAATCTTCTCTTCAGGCACTCCTTTGGCCATAATGTTCCGTTTGAAGTCCTCCGAAATAACAATGATTTTGTCGGCATTGCGATAGGTGAAATTCTCAATTACCCTGCCGATTTTCCATAACAAACTTCCTTTTTGGGTAAGTCCAGTACTGACCAAAGAGTCTGGAAAAATGTCTTGCAGGTTATAAACCAATGGCATCTTCCTAAATTTCTTCACTAATGCGGCCATAGCCCCTTGAATGGGAGGAGTACTCGAAATGAACATGATATTGCATTGGCGAGCCTCAGATGAAAATAAAGCAAAAGTGAATTGTTTTAGACAAGATAACGTGTAACGTGCCGCTCTTACTATTGAATTCTTTTTTTCTTGGAATAATGAAAAACGGCGAACTGTCATTTTCCCATCATACATTAGTTCGTGTTTCCGTTTGCCATACTCTTTCTTTATCTTATTAGTAATTCCCCGCGTCGGCACCGGTGTGTAAACAAGCATATCAAATCCAGCTTCAGCAAAAGCTCGATTACGATTTTCAGCAAGGTATGAACTGGCTGCTTGTTCCGGGTAAAAATAAGAAGCGAGAAGTAATATTTTTGTAGGTGCCATTATTCTGCAACTCTTAAGAAGTGAGCTGGATTTCCGACCCAGATTTCATTGTCAGGGACATTCTTTGTTAGCACACTTCCCATACCTACTACACTAAACTGTCCTATAGTTTTATATTCCAATACTGTAGCATTTAACCCGACATTGGATCCTTTCCCCATTTTAATGTATGCACCCACAACTGCCTGTGATGCGATATGAGAGAATTCCCCGGTTGTTGTGTTATGCCCCACAGTGGCCCCTGTCATAATTAACGTGTTTAAAGATATATGTGCAGCTGATGAAATCATAACATACGGCATGATTACTGCGCCAGGATCAATCTGGACATTTCTAGCGACATAAGCTGTGGGGTGAACAAATGTGGCAAGCATTTCCGGCTTCAGCCCCAATTCTTCAAACAATTGAATCATTCGACGTTCGCCTCCGATGCGGTGTAAACTATATATAAACTTGTAGCCACGATTGTAGAACTCTTTGATACTTTCGGAAGTGTGGATGCCAAGCGAAGGCGTACCATCCAGCATCGTTCCGGCCTCAGCCCGGTCATTTAAAAAACCTTCTACTGAAATCTCATTATATCCTCTTTGGTTGGCATCTTTAATTGCCTCGGCAATGACAGAACCGTTGCCTATCCCCCCAATAATGATAACTTTCTGTGTCATATTACTTCTTATTGCTAATTATTTGTTGTTTACGTAAAATTTCCTTTGCCATCTTCAGCATAGGTGGACCTATGAATTTATTGTCTTTAACAGCAACCCCTTTACCCTCGGCAATGGCTTCATCCGACAGGCGTATCATTTCAGTAGCCCACAAAACTTCTTCTTCCGATGGGGTATAATACTGGTGAACTAACGGAAGTTCTTTTGGATTCAAAACCAACATTCCTTCAAATCCTAACTTCTTGGAAAGAATTAAGTTTTTTTCCAAGTCCTCCAAATCGTGTACTTTAATATGCACTGTGTCTATGGGAACAACATCGCAGGCTTTGGCACCCATGGCTATCATGGCCCGAGGGCTAAATATGCTTTGCCCCTCAGAATCATGCTTACCTCCTAAGTCTGTCACAAAATCTTCACAGCCGAAGGCAACAGCAACTATTCGATTGGGACAGGCACTGCATATATCCTGAATATTCATTACAGCACTTGTAGTTTCTATCAACGGAATAATCTTGAATTTTCCAATTGGAAAACCTTTTTCAGCTTCGATGGTTTCTAACAGTTTGCCAATGAAGTATATATCTTCTCCTTTATGAGCCTTTGGGTACATAAAGCCCGTTATACCATCGATGCTAAGTTGATAAACATCTTTAAGTAGTTGGCCGCTTTCTCTATCGTTCACTCGGGGAAACAATATTCTATCTTTAAACAGACCTTCTTGTATGTACTTTATAATGTTATTCCGTGCAACTTGCTTATTTTCTATGGGTTGAACAGAATCCTCGATATCAAGCAATAACACATCGGCCGAACTGCGCGATGCACTGTTCATCAATCTATCGTTATGCGCAGGGACAAACATCAAACTACGCATCAAAAAATCAACTTTCATTTCTATTCCTCTGCTTTTTTCTTTACTAATACGTGGCGGCGGAAAGACAGAACAGCCTCCTTGCGTTGGTTGTATGCGATAGTTTCCACGTAAACAATTCCTCTGTCTCGTTTTGACTTAGACTCACGCTTATCAAGGACTTTTGTCCTCACATATAAAGTGTCGTTAATAAATGTGGGTGCCAAGTGCTTAATGTCTTCATATCCAAGATTGGCTATGGCTTTCCCGCTAATATCAGGAACAGTCATGCCGACAGCCAATGAAAAAACCAATGTGCCTACTACCAATATCTTACCATGTTGGTTCTTAGATGCATAGTCTATATTGGTATGCACAGGATGAGCATTCATTGTCAGTAGCGAAAAAAGATTGTTGTCACTCTCAAAAATTGTCTTGGATAATGAATGAGTAATTTCAGCACCCACTTCAAAATCTTCATAATAAAGACCTAACTTATTTGCCTCCATTGCTGTTAGTGTTTATATTTTTTTGAAACAATACCGTAGCAATCGTTTTGAATAGAATTTTCACATCCATCAAGAATGTCAAATGGGTAGCATAAAAAGCATCATTCTTGTATTTATCAATACGAGCTATGGAATTTCTATAATTTGCCTGGTTGTAACCGGTAATGCCCGGCCTTACCGTCATCATTTCTTTGAGATACTCCTGCAACTCGGTATATTCGTTCCTGGGTAATATCGGACGTGGTCCTATAAAACTCATATCACCGATTAAAACATTCAGAAATTGAGGAAATTCATCAATACTCGTTTTGCGCATAAAACGTCCGATTGGTGTAACACGCGGGTCATCTGCTGCATTATACGTAGAACCGTCTGAATTGCGTATGTCAGGCGCATTCACGTACATCGAGCGGAGCTTGTACATCTTGAATATCTTGAAATGTTTTCCCACCCGTGGCGCATTATAGAATATCGGTCCCTTATCTGTGAAATAGATAATGGGAGCGAATATTATGACAACCAGCAGAACAAAAGGTAGGAGAATAATTGCTCCAATGATGTCAAACAATCGTTTAAAGAAACATTTGTACATTATTATTCATTGATTATCTCCACAAAATTGTTTATCACATATTCCACATCCTCATCATCCAACCGTGTATGCAACGGTAATGTTATTTCATTGCGATACAAATTGTAGGCATTCGGATAATCCTTTATGTCAAAGCCAAGAGCCTTGTAGGCTGTCATCATGGGAAGCGGCTTGTAATGCACATTGCAAGCAATGCCACGTTCCGCCATTTTCACAATCACTTCATTGCCTTTAATCTTTCCGGCATCGAAGCAATGCAACGGCTGACCGAAAGCATGAACGATATAGTTCGTAATATCCACTACATTATTAATAGGGCGCACACCGATCAGGCGCAATTTGTTTTGCAGCCATTCCGGACTCTCCTTCACCGTTACACCTTTCACGATAACACCGGCATAATGCGGACAAGCTTCGCTGTTTTCAACCTTCACTTCGATATTCAAGTCATGGTTTTCCACTTTAAAGCCATCCACTGACGGGCGTTGTAAAGTTGCCTGACGACCGTTCTGAATCAGATAAGCATACAGGTCACGAGCTACCCCATAGTGAGAGCAGGCATCCGCACGGTTAGGCGTGATATCCACTTCCAGTACATAATCGCTCTTGATATTATAATAATCCTTGGCAAGCGTACCCGGAACAGCAGTTTCCGGCAATACGATGATACCTGCATGATCCGTACCGATCCCAATTTCGTCTTCAGCACAAATCATACCTGTAGATTCTACCCCACGGATTTTTGATTTCTTGATGGTAAAACATTCGTCACCGTCATAAAGTTTCGTACCTAAAGTAGCTACCACCACTTTCTGTCCGGCAGCCACATTCGGGGCACCACAAACAATCTGTACCGGTTCACCGTCTCCCAGATTGACAGTAGTAATATGCAAATGGTCAGAATTAGGATGTTCCGTGCAGGTCAGCACTTCACCGATCACCAGTCCTTCCAAACCACCTTTAATGGTTTGCACTTCTTCTACACCACCTGTTTCCAAGCCAATAGACGTCAACGCAGCAGCCGTTTCATCGGGCGTCAGGTCGAAGTTGACATACTCTTTCAGCCAGTTATAAGAGATATTCATATATTTAATTTTTTATTGTTTCTCAAAAAGATTTGCAAAGTTAATAAGATTTTTCGGTTGACCGAGAAGGTTTGATAAAAAATTGCGCGTTATTTCACCACAGAGGACGCAACTAGAACGGCAAAGGTCCATCCCCCGGTGCTCCGAACGGATTCGCTGTCTGCGGTGCAAAATCAGGCGCGGGAGGAGGTACGGAACCTGCATTACCTGTATTCATTTTCGATCCTAACATAGCCCCGGCAGGCTCACCCGGCATCGGGATAACCATATCGTCCTCCGGATTGGAGAAACGGGTAAATTCTCCCTTAAACCGGAGCAACACCTCGCCTACCGCACCATTACGATGCTTGGCGATGACAATCTCCGCCATACCACGCAGGTCATTACCACGATCATCCTGATAAATCTTATAGTATTCCGGACGGTGGATAAAGCACACCATATCGGCATCCTGCTCGATGGCTCCCGATTCACGAAGGTCACTCAACTGCGGACGTTTACCATCAATACCTTCACGACTTTCCACACCACGATTCAACTGCGACAGTGCGATAATCGGAATATTCAACTCTTTCGCCAGTCCTTTCAACGAACGGGAAATGGTACTAACCTCTTCCTGACGGCTACCAAATGCCATACCGCTCGCATTCATCAACTGAAGGTAGTCAATAATAATGATTCTCACTCCATGTTCACGTACCAGACGACGCGCTTTCGTTCGAAGTTCAAATACAGACAGAGACGGAGTATCATCCACGTAAAGCGGTGCATCCATCAGATTCTTCAGTTTATAGTCCAACTGTTGCCACTCATAACCAGCCAACTGTCCGCTCTTGATCTTTCCACTTTCAATTTCGCAGACATTGGAAATCAAACGGTTCACCAACTGAACGTTACTCATTTCAAGAGAGAACAACGCCACCGGGTTCCGATAATCGACAGCAATATTCTTAGCCATAGAAAGAACAAAGGCGGTCTTACCCATCGCAGGACGTGCAGCGATAATGATAAGGTCGGAATTCTGCCAACCGGAAGTCATCTTGTCGAGCTTTGTAAAACCACTCTCAAGACCACTCAAACCGTCGGTTCGCGCCGCAGCCTTCTGAATCAGCTTATAGGCTTCGTCAATCACCGGATTGATCTGCGTATAATCCTTTTTCATGTTCTGCTGCGAAATCTCAAAAAGTTTACCTTCCGCTTCCTGCATCAAGTCGTCCACATCCAGCGTTTCATCAAACGCCTTACTCTGGATATTGCTTGTAAACGTAATCAGCTCACGCGCCAGAGATTTCTGTGCAATAATACGGGCGTGATACTCAATATGCGCTGATGAAGCCACCTTACTACTCAATTGAGTAATATAGAACGGGCCTCCCACCTCTTCCAATTCTCCGCGTTTGCTAAGTTGTTCCTTTACAGTCAGAATATCCACCGGTTTCTGATTCACCGCAAGATCGGTGATAGCAGAATAAATCAACTGATGCCGGCGTTCGTAAAAAGATTCGGGACGAAGAATCTCACTCACCAATGAGTAAGCATCCTTTTCAATCATCAAAGCTCCCAGAACTGCTTCTTCCAGTTCAGGTGCCTGCGGCTGAATACGTCCATAATCATTTACCGGTTGTACCTTAGTAGACTTTGTATTGCGGGTATTTCTTTTCTGTTCGGCCATCGAGGTATTTACTATTTTACAATTTACTATTTACTATTTTGCGACCGGACAGACTCCTTTATAACAGAGTTTTTCCAGTCGGGACGACAAAGATAGAATATAATCATGAAGAATGGATAAGGAAAAATGAAGATTTTACTAACTTTGCTCCCGAATTACATTCAACACATGATTAATTGTCATGTGCGGCACTGCAAATAGTAAATCGTAAATTGAAAAATAGTAAATAACCTTATGCTCGCTTTTCCTAATATCAAAATAAACCTGGGACTTTCCATCACGGAAAAACGCCCGGACGGATATCACAATCTGGAAACCGTTTTCTATCCGGTAGCCCTCGAAGACGCTCTCGAAATCCGTACTTCTTCTGAAACAGAAAAGAAGATTACCCTCCACCAGTATGGCATGGAGATAGCCGGCAATCCGGAAGACAACCTGGTGGCAAAGGCCTATTCATTGCTGGATAAGGAGTTTCATCTTCCCCCTGTCGAAATTCATTTATATAAGCATATTCCCTCGGGAGCCGGACTGGGGGGCGGTTCATCCGATGCCGCTTTTATGCTGAAGTTGCTCAATGATCATTTTCAGCTGGAATTATCTGAAGAACAGCTGGAGGTATATGCCGCCACTTTGGGAGCGGACTGTGCTTTCTTTATTAAAAACAAGCCGACCTATGCCGAAGGGATCGGAAACCTGTTCTCACCAATCGAGCTTTCATTAAGCGGTTACCAAATCATGATTGTCAAACCGAACGTTTTCGTTTCTACCCGGGAAGCCTTTTCAAATATCCACCCGCACCGTCCGGAATATCCGGTCAAAGAGGCAATCCTGCGTCCAGTTGCAGAATGGAAGGATATCCTAATCAATGATTTCGAAGCAAGTGTATTCCCGCAACATCCCGTCATTGGAGAAATCAAAGAAGAACTCTATCATCAAGGAGCAATCTACGCATCCATGAGCGGCTCCGGCTCATCCGTATTCGGGCTGTTTGCTCCCGGATTCGTCTTACCGGAAATTGATTGGGGAACTGACATGTTCTGCTTCAAAGGCACATTATAAGAATAACCTTATATCCCCAGTATTATATTAGCGTCAATATTCAGTTTCCGGCTCATTTCACGAGCTACTTTCAATGTAGGCTCACATCTTCCTGTAAGATAATCACTAACACGAGAAGGACTTACGCCAAGCAGTTCCGACAACTTAGCTTGGTTTATTCCCATCTCGTACATTCGTAGTTTCATGACATCAACCAAAGATGGAGACTTGATAGGATAATGTTCTTTTTCATACTCCTCTACAAGTCCTGACAATAAATCTAATTCTATAAGATTTCTGTCCGTCAAAGGAGTATCATCATCTACCAATGGAAGAAGTTCTTCTATTCTTTCCATTGCAGCCATATAAGCTATTTCATTTTGAATCTTTGCCATAACTATGCATTTTTAACATCTAACTTATCATAATCAGCATGAGTACCAATAAAGCGAATCAGCACTGTTTTTATAGTGAACTTAATAACAACCACTAACCGATAATTGTTACCTCTAATATTAAACACATAATGTTGGTTACCTACGTTATCAACACTATTGAATGTTTTTTTCATGTCAGCAAAGCAAGTCCATTCCGCTCTTTTTGTTTTATGATACCACTCTTCAAGTGCTACTTCAGCATCCGGATTATCAGTATAATAATCTATTATTTTACTCCTGGCTATTATTCTCATGTACTTTAGTTTATGCAAATGTAGCTATTTGATTTTGAAATACAAAACATTCTATTATTTTTCAACAAAAAGCACTTGAAATATTCACCA